>SDBT01001634.1_pt1 | contig 39859 bp, 71 predicted proteins | sample 2277101 | NCBI WGS metagenome assembly SDBT01 (sample SAMN10404973, study PRJNA504765) | marine sediment metagenome | isolation source: marine sediment core GS10_PC15, 103 cmbsf | place: Arctic Ocean: Southern Knipovich Ridge | collected 2010 | reverse complement strand
TAAAATTGCAGATGAAGTTTGAAATGAAAAACGAGAACTTGTAGTTCCTTCTGCATATATTTCTACATCAGAACCCGAACCCCCTCCACTTCCAGTATTAGCAAAAAATTTAACAAGTAATCTATCAGTAATATCAAGAGTTATTTCAGAACCTATTGCAAAATGTATTACAAATTCTTCTTTTGCATCAGTAATTTCACTTGATATTTCTGTTGTTTCAAGTAATATTTCGTCTGTATCTGTTTCATATTTATAAAGTTTCACATAAATACCATCTATAGTGCTATTACCCGATGTTCTCTGTGCGTGAAAATGAAAACTATAGACACCAGCAGATAACTCTTCTATTCCAGGTTCTCCAGATAGGGTAATAAATTCAAAAAGTTCTTGGTCATCAGTTCCAGAAGATATAGTTGTTTCCAAATCAGTAGTTTCAGCACCACCCAAATCTATATCTGTCATATTGAAATAACCAGTAGCTCCTATTCCTGCACTTGTATTATTAAAAAAGTAATCAAATGTAAAGCTAATAGTTGATTCAAGAAAACCTAAAGTCACAGCATCTTGAGTACTAGTTGGATTTCCTAATCCTGTTATTTTGTTAGTTCCCATTGCAATAGCTCCAGCCATAGTTCCACCAGATAAAGCAAGATAAGTTGCTGATATGTCTGGAATATCTCCAGATGCTAAAGTTTCCCAAGAAGGTACACCTGACGATATTTGTCGTAAGAATTTATTTGTGGCAGCAGCATTAACTGATAACATAGAGAAGGCATCCGCACCTGTACCATAAATTAACTCATTTGCACCAATAGTAAGCCCAGCTAAAGCTGTTAGTGTGCCGTCAAGTGGTTGTATGCTTAATTCGGCAAGTGTATGCCACTCAAAATCGCCTGTGGTAGCTTCATAAGTAAATATATCTTCATCAGCAGGAGCATTAACGAATTTAAGCATAGACTCAACGATATCGTTTGCACCTATAACAACGTCTATCGTACCGTCTGAATCCTGGTAAGTAACGGTCAATCCTGTTTCGGTATTGCTTGAGAACATAGCTCCCGCCACGTCTTGTATATTCTCGTCTCCGCCTGATGTCTTGTTTGCCTCAATTTGCGTATCTGCTATCTGCATATAAGCATTATACTCATCATATTCTACGGTACCGTAAGTTCCGTATTCGGGTAAATAAAAATACTCATTCGTGGTGAGTGAACCTGTCTGTCCGAATACAGGCACTATAAACATAAATATTAAAGTTAAAATCAATAATATTCTTTTCATTTTATTCTCCTTTGCTCGGTTCGGTATAACTTGGTGAACTTTTTGCTGGTTCGGTATAAGATGGATCACCTTTTGATGTTCCTTTTTCAAACCATCCATCACTAAACCATCCACCTTTTACCGAATCTCCCTTGAACCAACCTTTGCTAAAACTCGGTTCGGTATAGGTCACATCAGACTTAGATGGCTCAGTATAAGACGGATTCGCTTTAGACGGTTCGGTATAAGTCGAAGTCGGTTTTGATGGTTCTATGTAACTTGGCATGGTTCACCTCTTATATTTTTTTAGATAAGAACTTTTGGTCGGTTTAGTTTCAAGTTTATATTTTTTAAGATAAGGGGAGACTGGTTCTTTCTTCTTTTCTTCTTTTTTACCATAAAACAATATTTCGTTTAATTCTTTTTCACCTTTCCAAACTGCTAAAAAATCTCTCCAAGCGAGTGAACCAGGAATAAAGGCTTTCCAAGAATAGTATATTTGCTTCAAAGCTCTTTTCTTTTGCCAATCCTCAGTTGCAGTTGCATAATTATACATCCCTAAAGCAACTTGCATAGCTGGTGACATATAAACCGGTAAAACTCCTAACAAAAAACTCCTCCTATATCCCAAAGATGTTAATATTGCTCCGCCTATTATAAGATATTTTAAATAATTTACCCTTCTTGACCAGGGTAATGTCGGTCCGTCTTCACCAGACCAAGAAGGTCGTCCCTTAAATGCTCTATGTAATGCTTCCCTGGTAAACTTAGTGAAATAATTCATCCACCAACTCTGAAGTCGTGTTAGAGGAACAAGTGCTTTATATCTGAATACCCCAGGCATACCCATAGGGATATATTGATATTGCGTAGCACTCGCACCAAATTCCATTTCTTTTAATAATTTTTCTTTTTCGCTGGGATATAAAAATCCCTTTGGTGTATCTTTAGTTCTCTGTGGGTCAGCCCAACCATGTTTCTTGAATTTAGGATTTTTGATTAACTCTGATATATTCCAATAAGCCGCTTTCATCCCTAATTTAGCGTTATTGACTGCCACTATCCCATAAGGGCCAAGCCAAACTTTTTCTAATTTAGCCATCAAATTTGTGGGTAACTCTTCAAAACCTGTATATGATTTTCGGAATAAACTTTCACTCATTAACTCTTTCAAATTTTTATCTACTGAAGCTGGTAAATATGCTTTTATGGTAGCCTTTACTCCATACAAAGCTAAATTCTGTACCGGTTGGAAAGAATTTCTCGTTATCTGTCTTGGCACCCAACCCATCACGCCCGATATAATAGCTCTACCACCTAATACAAATACATTGGTTATAGGTTTCCTGCCTATACTTCTTCCGAATGGACTTAACACTTTGTCGAATATACCCTTTAAACCACTCTTGGTAACTATCCTATTTAAACTTGCATCTAATTCTGTTTCCTGCCCTTTAAGAACTTGATTGACATAATTTACTAACCATTTTTTGGTAGAAGCTGGCATCACTCTGGTTTGGTCATAGGCTGCTTGATCTCGTGGTGATAAGTTTTTATATTCAGGTAAATCTTTAGATATAGCATTTAATTGTTCATTTAAAAACTTCGCAGGTTGTGCTAAATAAATTTCTTTCAATCCACTCCACAACATTGCTTTAGTAACTGCCCTTATATCTTTGCTCCAAAGGTCTATTAAATCATCGGAAAGTTTCCGGTGAAATTCCATCGGATTGAATATCTTCTTACCTACCGTCTTTTCTCCCCAATATTTTATGCCTTGTGGAAATGGATATTTCCCTTCCAACATTTCCTTGGCCATCACGTCAGCGGTATGCCTGAAATATGCCTGTTTATATTTAATCGGTGGTAAGTCTACTTTTTCTCTTACTTCATTTTCCCTTCTCCATATATCTTTACTTAAATTCCTGAAATACTTAAAAACATCTTCTTCTTTTTCAGATAATCCAGGTGGTGTTGTTTCATATTTATTAACCAATTCTGCCATCTCGGATTCGGCTTTGGTAGGAATATTTTTTACTTTTGATTTTATCTTTGCAAAAGCAGATGTCTTGGCTATATCGTTTAACTTGTTAACCATTCTGTCTACTAAATTACTTGATTTCCTGAACTCCAAATCAAACTCCATCTTACCTCTTTCAAATGGTTCTACCAAAGGTTTTATGCCTAATTTGGTGGCATAGTAAGTTTGGTCAGTCAACAACCATATAGGTGTGGGTTCACCATATTTTTTCTGGAAGAAACCTTCTACCGTTAATTTCATGGTTCTTGGTATGGTTGGTGCTACTAATTTACCATCTTTATATTTAGGTTCTGGCAATCTATCGAGTGCATCAATAAACATTTCTGCTTCTTCTGGTGTCATATCCTTTACAGATGTTTTACCTGTCATTCCTTTAGCCACTGCCCTATATTGTGGTTTAACTTTCCCTTTTTCGCTAATCATTGCTTTAGTATTAGCAATAGCATGGGCTTTCCTAATTTGTACGGGTGTGGCTAAATCAATTTTAGGTTCTTCAGGTTTTACTTTTGGTTCGGTTGGTGCAGGGTCTTGCACTATCTTTTCTGCAACAGATGGCTCAAACTTTGGTTCTTCTATATATTTTTCACTATTTTTTAATACTAAAGACCCACCCTCTTCGTCTTTAGCTAATACTATAGTATCTTCTGGAAGCTTATATTCTTCGGCTTCACCATACTTTTCAGCAGTTTTTATATCTGGGGCTACCCATATCATTTCAGTAACAGGTACTTTGCTTAAATCTATTCCAATATTTTCCGCTAAATCCCCAGCTTCCTTGAAAATGGGATTTCCAGTAGTAGAAGCGTCATAATCAAGTTTCTGTTGTGCAGTATCCATTTTGGCTATTATGTCTGCACCATGTTCTGATATATGTGTTTCTGCCCGATATGCTTTACCCTTGTATACTTCGGGTACTTTTGGCTTCTCTACTGCCTTCAAAAATTCACTTGCCAGTGCAGGAGATAGATTTAATAATTGCTGATATGTCTGTATAGCTTCGACAGTTGATAATGTTTTTAACTGACTTGTAACTTCAGGTGTAATTCCCCCTTGCTGTATCATCTTAACTATATTTGGTACACCACCTGCCTGACCTAAAAATCCAAGTTGAGGAACTTTTACTCCCGCAATCTCCCCAGCTTTGACCCCACTTGACCTAACTATACGCTGTACTGCCTTGACTACGGTTAAATCATTATTACTTAAAGTGGCTTTAAATTTACCTGTTTCTGTAATGTACGCTTTCTGTGCTCTCGCCATAGCCTCTTCTAATTTTTTACCACTTACCCACTTATCTCCTACACGCAAACCAGATTGATATAGCCCTTTTAATCCGACAGTAACCAGATAGCCAAGAACAACATCTTGTGCAATTGTTCGCATAACATCTCCCACCTTGCCCGAAGTAGAAAACTGCATTGCTTGTTGTACTAATCCTTGTGCCTCATCAAACTTTTTAGGTAATTTTACAAATTCAATTCCCCCCACACCTATTTTATAAGTAAGCCCTGTCTTTTCCCAAGGTTGTAATGTAGGTTCGCCCATTTCTTTAAGGCTTTGTTCGATTGACTCACCCGTAAGTAATTCGTGAGCTTTGGCTATTTTACTTAGCTTATCGGGTTGTTCATTAATTACTTTAGATATATCGTTTATTTGTTTATATGTTTCAGGTTCGGTAGCTTTAAATCCTTGTAAACCACCCAACATTTGAATAATCTTTTTACCTGTTTCGGGTAATTTCGCCAAAGGTGCTTCAAGTTCAAATTCTTTAGGTGGTTCGCCAATGCCTCTCATACGTTGAGATACGCCGGGTGCAGGAGTCGGTTCTTTAGTTTTTACTCCATCAATATACATATTTTTATGCCCTTCTAATTTATATTTAGAAGAGAAATGCCCTTCTGCATTAGGAGTTAAAGTCGAATCTTCTTTATATAATGCTCTCCAATCGTATTGGTGTTCTGGGTCATCGGGGTCTAAAGATAAACCCATTTTTGTAGCCATTTTTTTGTAAGTTTGCTGAAATCTATACTCTTCCCTTGGGTGTAATTTTGTTAGAGGTTTTTCTTCTATTTCAGGCATAGGTATATCAAGCGTGCCTGTGGCTTTCGTGCCAACACCAACATCAGCTTGAAACTTATATTTATTCAGGAAAGAAAATTCTTCTTCCTCATCTTCTTTTGTTTTATACTTATCTAGAAAGCTCATAAACCAACCTTTTCTTTTAATTTATCAAACAAACTTTTTCGTTCTTCAAATTCAGGAAATTGGTCTAAATTGACTTCGGGATATTTTGCTTTTATTTCTTCCAACTTCTGCATATAAATATCTACCAAGAGATTAAAGTCTTCCTTATCCATTTCTCCTTTTAGTTCTTTTCCTATTCCTTTAACTTCTGCTATCAATGCATCTTTCCAACTTGCATATTTAGGTTTATATTTATCTTCCGATTGTGCCAATAATTCTAATGTACGATTATATTCTTCTTCTGTTCTTGGGCCTTCTTCGGCTCTGATATCGAACATCTTTTCCCAACTTTTTAAAGTAGTTACAGTTTCAGGTTTGGGTTCTAATGGTTCGGCAGTCTTTCCCAATATCTTATCCTGAATTGCCTTGTTTATTTTGGCAGGGTCAAGTCCTGCTCTTTCTCCTTCTGCTTTTATATCCTGTATTTGTTTTTCTAATCCGGTAGATTTTTCGGGAGTTATACTTACACCCATATATTTCGATAATTGAGCAAAGTTTATTTTCCCTGCATTATAATTGTCTATTGCCCAATTATATTTTTGCTCTGCTACGCTTGGTTTTGTCGGTGCTACCTCTGCTTCTGGTATATCTATACCTTCTTGCCTCAAATAACCCGTTCTAACATTGGCAGGTAAAACTGCTGCTTGTTTCCAAGGTTCTTCTTTTTTTGCTACTTCATGTCTTTTCTCCTGCAAATTACCATACGCTTCGAATATATTTAAACCTTTTTCGCTTTTGATATTACTCTTAACAATATCAAATGCACCTTGAGTGTCTTTAGGATCCAAACCTTCTGTCATATCAGCAAACAAGTCCATCCACGCAAGATCCTGTTCTACTTTATTTTTATCCATTAATTGTATAGCATTGCGAGTATCCTTGATTACCGCCTGAACTTCATAACCAGAAGATATAAATGCAGTATTTAATTTCATAAGTTCATCTTCCGAAGCCACATTATCCGCATATACTTGTTCTACTAAATTCATATAAATAGCAACACCATCGGCGATCTTCTTTTCCTTTTCTTCCAACTTTTTCATCTGGGCTTTTTTCCATTCCATTTCCTGTTTCTGTTGAGCCATGTTAAACCCAGACTTAAAACCTTCTACACCTGCTTTTAAACCATGTCCTAAAAAGTTTGCCATATTAAATCACATCCTTTATTTCTTTCTCAATTACGTTATAAGTTTTTTTATAACCAAACTTCCCCATCTGTCTTTTAATCGCTTCCTCACTCCTCGCTGTCGTGAAACTTATTTTCTTGCACTTAAACTCTTTTGCTTTTTCTTCGATGAATCTCATATAATTTTTCCACAGTTTACGGTATCGTGGACTAATCCACAAAAACACCACGAATAAAGTCAGTTCACCTGTTATGTCGTTATTTATCGTTATGACGGTGCAACCGTCCATACTATCCTCAAAACTGGCAAAAGCATAAACTTTTTTATTATACTCACCGGATATCATATAGTTGTATAATACTTTCTTACTCAACTTACAATCCTTGACGAAGTCGAGTTTATCACAAATATCTAAAAATGTCTTACTGTCTTTAACCTGATTAATCATTTTCCAAATATAAACCCCAATATAGTTCCGAATATACCGCCTATACCTTGCGACATCGCTATATTGTTATTGGCTTCTATCTCCATTTCGGCTAACTCGATATTGAATCCTTGTTGCTGTTCATTCAATTCACTTGTTAATCGTGCTTGTAATTCTATATTCTGGGTCTGGTATGCTTGATTCAGTTCCATTTTGTATATGTCTAACTTACCCTGCCATACTTGCATAGTCTTTAACTGTTCTGCCTGCCAGGTAGCAAATTCAGGTGCATAAGCAAGTTGCGATTGTTCACTCAAGAACCCCAAGAATGAAGCCATCGCACCCATGCCTTTTTCAAATGAAGCCATCTTCATCAAAGCTGATTTAATCTGAACATCGGCTATTGCACCTGCTATGGCTACAGAAGTGTTGGAGGTTATCTGATTTTCAGCAGCTTGGACATAACCTGAATTGAAGATACCTCTTCTTTCCATGTTGTTTTTCATTACACGAATAGATTCCTGTTCCCGTGCTTTTAAAGTATCGGTTTGTATTTGAATCATCTGTGCTTGAGTTTCAGGGTCAAGCCCATATCCGCCTGACGTTACCCAATCGGTCAGTTTATCGCCGTATAAATCCATCTTTTCTTGTAGTTCGGGTGATACCTCATAAGTTGGCGCAGCGGTCAATACCGGTGCTGATATCCCTGCTGCTGCACCTTCACCGAAAACAGAGGTAACTGGTAGTCCCGATTCTGTTGGTGCGACAGTAGGTTCAACTAAACCTTCTGTGGAAAAGCCACCTGCTGCAAGTAATTTTAAATGGTCCTCCCAAGTTCCGGGTGCATTAGGGTTATATCCAGGAGTCATACCTATACTAACTCCGGGATGATTTTCTTCGGCATAAGCAATTTGCTCTGGTGTAAGACCTGTATATGTTGGTGTGGTTGTTGGTGTAGTTGGTGTGGTAGTTCCAGTAGGTTCTGCAACTGCTGCACCACCAGGTAATGTTCCTTTTAATTGATATTGCCTATAAGCCTCACGCATTTTAGTTGAAGTGCCAAGGTTATATCCACTGGCATAGTTTGAATAAAATTCTTCTTTAGTTAATTGTGCCATATTATAATCTCCTTTATTCCCCCGATTATCTCCTAATCTCTCGCCTTAATATCCATCTTAGTCATTATAGTGCAGGCAACAGAACATCTCACATCTGCTTCAAATTTAATCTGATACTTTCCTGCACCTTCAATTAGTAACTTGGTTATCTCGATATCAGCTTGGTCTTTAGTGTAGGGTCCGTGTTTAATACTCCACTTTCCCCCGACTTTTCTTACATAAAAACAAATTGTTGGTGAGTTATCTTCTTCATATATTCCATAAGAAGGTGAAGCAGTTGTGGTGAAAGATACCCAGTCACCATAAACCTCTCCCTCTGTATTCTTTCCCCAAGCCCTACAATAATGTAATGTTTCTGGCTTGAGTGGCGATACGGTCATAGTATACGCACCAGTTCCAAAATCTGAACTTAACTGCCTTACCGCAAATTGGGCTTCTTCCGCCTCGCCAAAATCAAAACCTCTTTCCGTAACATTAGAGAGACCTTCATCGGTTATATTTCCATTCCCAGTTGCATATATATTTTTAATACCCGTCATCGCTTGTGTAGTGACTGTTGCTGTACGCAGGTAAATATTAATATAAGGTGAAACACTGTGAGCAAAGGCAATATAACGGCTATTAGAGTTTGAAAAAGCAATAGAAGCACCGTCTGTACCTGATACCGTAGGGCTTAAATCATCAAATTTAGTTAGCACATCTCCACTTCTGCTATAAATTATATGTTTGGGGGAATTTGCTTGAACACACGCAAGAAAGTTACTATCGTGAGAATAAGATAAATCGCCAATCCCTCCAACTCCCGCAGTTGCAGGATACGCTAACTTTGTAAAGGTATCTCCACTTCGTTTATAAGTAAAAACAGTACCATCAGATTGTCCCATTGATAAATATACGCTATCATGCGACCACGCAACAGATTGAGGAAAAGGTAAATCCTCCGGATCGTCTAATAAATTGAATGTATCACCATCACGTTTATAAATCCGAATATATCTTGTAGAAACTGAACGCCTTGCCAGTGCAAAATAAGTATCATCGTGAGAAAACTCTGCATCTGCAAAACCAGTAGGTATCGGACCTGTAATTTCTGTAAATACATCTCCGCTTCGTTTATACATAGTGCCACGAGGAAAATATAGATTACCTTGTCCTGCATAGAGATATGTGCTGCTACTTTTTGACCAAGCCAAACCAGCTACTGGTTCATCAGGTAAGTCATCAGGGTCGTCTAACTTAGTAAATGTATCTCCACTTCGTTTATAAATTATTATATAAGGTGAAACATCATGCCCGACTGCCAAATAAGTATCATCATGCGACCACCCAACGCAAAACCCAGTTCCAGCAGGTAAGTCAGCAGGATTATCTAACTTTGTGAAAGTATCGTTTGAACGCTTATAGATAGTTATGTAAGGTGAAGCAGCATGTGCTACAGCTAAATAAGTATCACTATGAGAAAATTTAGCGTCAATCCCTTGTCCTGTTGGCAGAGTTGATGGGTTATCTAATTTTGTAAACATTATATATCCTTTACCCCCGAACTATAAGGTCTTATCTTGAAAGTAACCGTACATTTTACTAGTTTGGTCATCTCCTCTATCAAGGTGAAATCCATTATAAAATCATAATTTGAATCCAAGTTGCCCCAATCATACTCCGAATAGGTATTTCGATACTCCACCATATTAGTTGAACGGACTTGCCCTTCCAAAATATCTTTAATCTCTTGAAGTTGAAATTTGGTTATTGACAAATCTTCTTTAAATTGGTCGAGTTCTTCCTGAGTTAGTTCTGGCATTATACTATCAACGCCTCCACATCATATTGAATCATATATCCCTTAAATTTTACTGCATATTTATTGCTCACTCTTGGTCGAATCTTTATTGCCCTTCCCCTGACATCACTAGGAAGGTCTAATTCATACCACTGGTCTTTGGCTGCCGTCAAAGTCACAGTCACATTTGCTTCTGTATCTATGTCGGTCTGATAGTATACTGTCAAAGTTGACTCGGTGGTGACTTCACACCTCACATATATTTTATAAAAGTTCTTTTCCCTTTCGGGTATTCCCAAATCCAAATAATCTATCTGGTCGTAAGCCTCGATATTTGAACCATCATCATCTAAACCGTCAAAGACAGAATAAATCTGTCCTATAGTATTGCTTCCGCCTTTTAGCTTCAAGCCGTCAGTTCCTTTGTCCCAGAGTGAGAAACACGAGAAAGCAAATGAATACACACCGTAAGTTCTGGTTTTGAGGTCATACCATATCGTTTCAGTGGGATAAGTCCCTCCTGTTTTGGGATAACATAGTATATATTTATTATCCCAATAGATTGCACAACTTAAATGCCTGTAAGCATCAACAATGTTATCTCTTATGTATTTGTTTAAGGCTTTACTGAATATCCCACTCGTTGTGCCGTCAAAATAGTTTATCCCGTTAAATCCAAGATAAACAATTAAATTATCACAATTCACATAAGACCGCATAGCTAAACAACCTTCTGTTGAATAGCTGTTTTTTAACTCATAATTATCGTGATCCGTCCCCACCAACCGTTCGATACTATCAACTGTAGCTACCGGTAAAGCGGTTAACTGTTCAAGTAAGCCCATTATCTTTTGACTATTACCTGTTCTCAATCTCCATAGAGCAGGGAAGTATTCCACATCTCCCAAATAGGAAGGATACAGATAATCCTCATAAGCCAGATAAAGTTTATTTCTTCTCTTGGTGATAAGATGAGAAGTTGTAGGCGGTGTCGTGTGGTCAACTTTTAATATCGTTCCCAAACTAGTATCGGGTATTGTTGAGGAAAAGGTAGTTGTCGTATTATCCGCAATAGTCCCCTCATAATAATATAGTTCACCGCCAACGGCAGTGCGATAAATATTCTTTGATGCAATTTTGGGGTCGCTTGAATTATCTATACTGGTTAAACTTATTGTATTTAAGGCTGCTGCTGTTATCGTGACGGGGTCGGAAGCATTACTCTCGTAACCATCCTCATCTACAAAAGTATACTTGTATTTATAGTCTCCTGCACCCAGATACCCACCTGCACCTGCTCCTGTGCCTTCACACGCTGTCGAGGGTGGTGTGATACCCATAATCCTTGCAAAAGTCTTATCATACTTAAACACACCATTTACACCGTTCACAATGTAGCAAACATCATTAAAATCAGCGAAAAAAGTTTCCTTATCAGCGGTCAAAGACAAATCTGTGCTTGTATCTGATTTAAGTGCGGTTCCACCCCAAGGAGTGGTCTCGGATATCTTATACAACTTCCCGTTCCAAGCAACAAGAAATTCCTTGGATAAGTCCTTTTGATAGAAACGGTGCATACCGTCTATCTTGTGACTTGCACCCAATGAGGTTGTGTTATATTTGGAATATCCTGCTCGTTTGACTAACTGACCGTATTCGTTCAACTTAAAATTATATAGTCCGTCAGGTTTGCGTGGCAGGTTTCTTAATTTATTTTGTGATGGACTTAAATCGTCCAGAACTTTCCATATTAATTTAGCCACAATATTATCCTTTTGTTATATTCCCCTATTGCGGAGGCCACGTCCCTTCTGTAACAAAATGAGAGAGGCTTTCTTCGGGAATCATTTGCGACACACCATCTGTGTCGATGCCAAGTAACTCCTTCATTCTAAATAAGCCTTTATCATATTTATTTTCATATCTTTGGGCTTTTATATCTTCATTTTTCTTTTCCCAACATTGACTAACCGCATAATGTATAGCCAGTTTTCGGAAATTAATCAATCTGTAATCGCCGTTAAATGGTGCAACTGAACCTGCTATCTCTTCAGCCCTTTCAATCATATAGAACTTAACTGTATCTCCTGCTGATATCTTTCGATTAAAGCCGTACATATCTCCTCTTATGTAATATTCCGAAGGGTCGCCTGTTCTAGAACGCCATTCGTTGTCATAATTAGATATTCGTGCTTGAGTGGTAGGATAACAGACTATATCATTGTAATAGATCTTACCCTCATCTATAGCGATAAAATCAGGAGGAAATCTCAATTCCCTCTCATCAAAAATATCATTGGCTAAAATAGTGTAGGTTTTCCACGTTCTCAAACAATGTGTTTCGTGAACAATATCTTCAAGCCCTTCTTTAATCCATATAACAACTTCGGCAGAAGTCCAAAACTTGGCGGTCTTTTCGTTTATAAGACTCCTTACCGCCGTTTCTATAGTAGCGATGGTAGCATACATTACCATATTATCACCTACTTACTTCTTTTTCTTTGGTATTCTTGCAATATTATCGGACATCCAGCTAATCTTCAATTTTGTGCTTTTATCGTTACTCTTGATTAGTCTTTCCAAATCATCAAGCCGTTTCATCAGCGGTTCGATTACTTCATTGTCCATATACTCTTGCGTTATTTTCATAGACACGATTATTTCCCCCTTTTAAACATCATAGTAAACTATATACTTTCCGCCTTCTGGCAGATAAACATATAATCCTTCATTACAGCGAAACACATCTAATTTATCGAACATCATATAAGGTACATCTTTATCTAAATACAATATTACTTTTCCAGATTCCGGTCCAACTTCGTTATCATATATTTCTAAATAGTCACCATCATTTTCCAAGATTAATCTTGCTCCCAATAAAATAGGTTTTTCAGATTCACCTACTTTTCCGGAACTGCTTAATTTACCAGTCGCCCTGATTCCCATATCTTCACCTTCTTTTTAGAGGGGGCTTTCTAGCCCCCATATTTATAACTTTGAATTATATCAATCTATAGAATATCTCTCCTTTACCACTCGCACCTGCTATATAAAGACCGTTGTTGCATTTAATTGGTTCTGGAAGAATGGTATTTCCATAGAAGAAATAACTTCCGGTTCTTAGTGTCATTACAAGTTGTGCAGCGGTTGCATCAGCACCGTCATAGCATGAAATAACTCCACTCCAAATATCTCCACCGATTAACTCACAAGGTTGAGTAGAAATTGTTACAGATGCCTCGCTAATAGGTTTATAAAGTATACTTCCTCTTTGGTCGGAGACTTCGTCAGTATAATATACAATTACTTCACCCCAACCATCGCAAGAAATATATAAACCGCTACTAAGTTTTAATCCGGGTAGAGGAAACATAATATGCGCACGCTTATAATATGCTGTTCCTCTTAGAGTGTCTGCTTTCAGTGCAGCAGTAGTCGTTAATGCTGCGGAATCATACATAGATGCTTTTCCTTGTGAATCACTAAGTTCCCAGCCAATAATATGTTTTCCACTTGTAAACACTACACTATCTGCCGCAACTCTTACATGTTTAATATCTTTCATTTGTATCACTCCTTTTAATACCTGTAATATACTGTGCCTACGCCAGCAGTCCAGTCAACATTTATCCCACTCATTCTTAATCCGGGATAGGGGAACATGATTTGACTATGTCTTTTATATGTAGTAACACTCGGAGTACTTACTCTATTGGCTGCGGTTTTACTTGTATCGGGTTCATCATAAACTTTCAAATCCGTATTTCCGGTATGGGCTAACTCTACCCCCATCAACCAACACGCTTGAGTGGATACTAGTGTATCCCCAGTAATTGCCTTGTATAACATTATATTCACTTCCTTCTATTTTTTATTTTTTCTTTCCATTATCAGAAAATTTCACAATTTTATCATCTGGAACAACGGGACAACTGAATATTCTCTGCAAGAATTTATGATCATTCTTGGTGAATCCTCTGAACTTCTTCAAAGTATTAATTATCAAATCGTAATCATCGTCTTCCAGTAAAACTGCATCTTTGGCTTCCTGTACCTTTTCCACAACTTCCATAGCCCTTAAAAGTTCTGGTCCATTAAGTCCTAAATTAGGATGTGGAAGTATTCCTTCCAAACTCTTGTGAAAATCGTAAGTTATAAACTGTAATATTCCTTTCTGGTCAGGCATACTAAAAGTATAATTCTTTAAGTCTAATCTTCGCATAATTTCCCCCTTTCTTAAATTTAGCGGTATGTTTACAAAGGCACACACCGCAAAAGCCTATCTTTTAATACTCTTGGTCAGTCGAAGGTACAAGTCTGCTTCCATTGCTACCTGTAATAATATTACCAACAGCTTTTTTAGCATTTATATCCAATCCATTCGCCATTGTAGTAGCAGTAACCATATATCCTGAAAACTCACAACCTTGAATCAATACATTAGTTGGGTTAGCTATTGTAAGAGCTACTGTTCCTGCATTGGCTAGACTTCTAAACCAGCAATTATGAAATTCGAATCCACCTGCTGCAAATGTAAAGTTAGAAGTTGAGCCATCGTCTCTAAGTTCCCAATTAATCATTCTAGTTGCGTATGTATTATCTGCTGGTATATGTGTTCCGATAAGTTTGGCTTGTGTTCCTGCTGTTCCTATTCCAATAATATCTGTTTTATCTGCAAGTAATACTAAGTCTTCGGTAAAAGAACCTCTGGCGAATACAGTATTTCTTGAACCCCATCCAGCAGCACCACGACTAATACTGGCATCAGCGACAGCGAGTGCGTAAGCTAATTTTTTGAATGGAAATTCCCAACTATCTCCAGCAAGAGGGGTATCGCTTCCCATGTTTGAGTCTACAAAAAATACTTCACCTTGGTTACCTATCCCAAAATCTTGCAACTGTTTTAGGATGGGGAATAATTCACCTTTACCCCAACCTTGTGCTATGCTTGGTTTTATCTCTAACATTATTTTTCTCCTTTCAAATAGAGGGGATTGCTCCCCCCTATTTATTCTTTTTTATACAACAGTCGGTACAGCAAATATATTAACTCCCCAAGCTCCGTTCAACACAAGAGGTGCGTACATATTCTTCCAACCCATCGTTCCAAACATAGACAATGGATTAGTAGTAGTACCATCCACAGGAGGAGGATTAATATAAAAATTCATGTCTTTACCACTTAACTTTACATTCCCGAAAGCCCATTTACCAAATATAGAAACCATTCTTGGTACAGCAGTTGCTACATAAGTACCGATAGTACCCGCAGTATGTCGATAAGGAACTGTGGTTTCATGGAAACGAACTCCAGCAAATTCACCGACTAAATTCCTGTAAAGGTCTTTAGGTGCTGCATAATGTTTCAAGTTAATGTATTCGGTGTCGTTCATAAAGTCATATTTCATTCCACCTCTGGGAATCGCTGCATGATAGTAACCATCTTCAAATAAAGGTGCTTCCTGATCTTCGAGTTTAGCTACTGCTTTCTTGATTAACGCAGGAGTAATCTTATCACCCGTAGCCAGTGCTTCAGTTGAACACATCCATACCCTTTCACCATCAAGAGGTGAATACGGTAATGTAGCTACGGTGAGTGTAGTGGTACTTGCCCAAACAAAAGTCCTTGAAATCCCTTCATTCCTACCACTCAAGAAAACAACAACACCAGTATCACCGGTAGCAATACCTGCGGGAATTACCGCATCCAATTTAATCACTGTAGTAGTTGAACTCGAAGTTGCACAAGTTCTTTCACCCTGATAGGTGGTGTCTGAATCTGCTCTCATCGGCATAAATCCCTGTGCAACTATGTTCTGTATCTTCAGGTCTAAAGTCTTACCACTCTGATTTCCCAGTAAGGTTATCAACCCACCCAGTTTCGGGTCGTATGCTGTCAGCCATACACGAGAAGAAGGTTGAATAAAACTACCATACTCATCCAGTACCGCTGTGACGGTCTGTGCGTAGTACACTTCCGGGTTAGGAGTAGTCCCTGATGCCAGTAAACCATAAGCCCTCGAATCGGGGTTATAGTCGTTTAGTGGTGCATATCTGGTGTATTCTATGTTATCACCCTTATTCAAGGGGATGTTTGCGTCATTATCCTGCTTTGCTGCGAACTGTTGATAAACTAACTTTGGCTGCCTATTTTTTAGATAGACTGCCTTATACAATGTCTTAATATCTTTGGCGGCTGCTCCTGTCGAAACTCCGCCCGCTCTAGCTAAATTTGCGGCTGCTGCTCCTGTATCCCATGTCATTATAATCACTTCCTGTTTACATATTCCCCTTTAGATATCTTTAAATGTCTTGAGTGATTCCATGTTTCTCCTTGATGGCTTTGATGACCTTTTCGGGGTCAGCTCCGCTATCAAGTTTTTTCGCAAAATCAACTTCTCGACTCTCCCTATTTTGAGTCGTAATATCAGAAGACATGATATCTTCTTCACTTATTTCTTTGCTCTCCTCTTTCAATTCCCGTTTCGCTTCTTCTTTGGCATTAGTTTTTAAATCTTCTATTTTTTGAGGTAACATCTCGTTTCTAATCTGACTGTAATAGAACTGGTTTGCACCCAAGCCCAACTGATTGACTACGGCAGGATTTCTTCTTATTCTCGATTTGACTTCTTTTTCTACTTCCTCGAAAGTAACAAGGTCTTTTTTGGTATTATCTTTTAGCGTCTTTATTACCTTATCCTCTTGCGTAGTCCAATTATTTCCGTATAAAGGAGCCAGTCTTGCATTTAATTGTGCATCACGGTATTCTTTGACTTGACGGTTGTATTTCAAAGGATCTTCGTAATACAATTCATCTTTAGGATAATCAGGTAACTTAACCTTAATCTCCTTCTGTTGTCTTACAACCGATTCTTTTTTCAAGTCCTCTATTTTTTGGTCTACAATGCTTAGTTCGGATACCTTTGCTTCCAGTTCCTTGATTTTCTGGCTTTTCTGAGTATGACTTTTCTCCATCTCTTTATAGATTTCGAGCCGTTCCTCGGGAGTCTTGCCGTCAAGTTTACTGGGTTCTACTTTCTTGACTTCCTTCTTTACTTCTACCTTCTTCTGTTTTACTTCTTTCTTTTCCTGCTGTTCTTTTTTCAGTTCCTTTAGGTCAGGTGCAACTTCTACTTCTTTCTCAGTTTTCTCAGTTCTCTCCTTTTCTATTGCTTCCTCAATTTGTCCTTCCTCTGCATTTTCCATCGCCTTTGCTTCTGCAAGCGAAATCGGTGCGTTCTTATCAATAGGGTCGACAGCATCGCCTGATTGTCCTTTATCAGGGTCAGGTTTAATGTTCTTGTCAGTCATTGATATAAACTCCTTATTTTATATTCCCCTATACTCCCCGATAATTTATTTTTTACATTCACATAATTTTTTATATAAAGTAATATCTTCTGCCTTTTCACTCTCTATAATTTTCTTACAATAATTTATTGCAGGTTCGTTCATCTCAATTTTAAAACCTACATCTATCTCAAGTTCTCCTAAACTCTTCGGAATACATATTCTTTTCAATTGTTCAATCTCTGCGAAACATAATTTTAGTTCCATTTTGTCCCCCTTTATTTTTTTTCTTTTCTCTCTTCTAATTCTTTTTTATTCTGTAAACCGACATCAATTGTAAATTGAATATTTTTTAACATAGTTTCGATAAAATCAAGTTTCATAACCATCGCGCGTATCATTACAGGGTCGGTGTTTTTAACATCAAATAAATATTCTTTACATTCTCTCAACTTGACATCAAAATACATTTCCTTTATGACTTTCCAACCTTTAGAGTTACACATTTCCATCAGGTTATGTGCATCTTCAGCCGATAAAGCAAGTTCTTTTTCTTCTACGGTTAAATCTGGCATGATTTCCCCCTTTCATTTTTTTCCTTAAATTTATCTATAATCATTTCTTCTTTTTGTTTTTTTGTTGCTTCTTCGAGTAATCTTTTTATATTAAATTTTAAACCTTTATTCATATTATTCCCTCACTGCCGCTGCTCTCTCTACTCCTGCTAAACTTTTACCTAGGTATCCCCCGGGCTGGTTAGACGGGGTAATCCCACCAGCCACTCCAGAAAGGGAGTTCTTCTGTGGGGGTATTTGTCGAGGTTTCTCCATTTCCTCTACTTCGGGTGCTATTTTATCAATCTCCTTTAATCTGAGTAGTTCCCCTATTCTTCTCGCAACGTAAGCTATATTGCCGTAAGGTTTCATAGCTGGTTTGCCTTCGGGGTCGAATATAGGTACTTCGTTACCCATTGCATCCATCTTAGTTGCAGGTATAGCAACTCCAGCTAATAACTTCATATAATCTAATAAGTTCTTGATTTCGGACATCCTTTCCAAGAATCCCGATATACCCGTAGGAACAAAATCGGGATTACCTTTCAGTATGATGTCTTTTTTAGCGAGATGGTCTATATCAAACTTCTTTGCTTTTTCTCCCAATATCCTGAACATACTGGTCTTTTTGAATTTCTGTATATTATGACGGTAAATAATACCCAGTATCTTACGGAATGGAGGTTCAAGGAAGAATTTAATTTTGGTGTTAATCGGTAACATGGATTCTTCTTTCATCATGGCCAGTCCACCCATTGTTCTGTGGACATCACCTTCACCCGATGCAGGCATGACTTGCGGGGTTGTCCCGGTGAGTTCATCTATGATTTTGTCGATCATTATGATTAATTCCTGAAGTGTCCTTAATGCGGAAGCCTGTGCAGTGGTATCAATCGCCCTGATGCCTCCGATTTGTCTTACCGGCAAAACTCTTCCCGGTCTGGTCAGTATGGTTTTTGCCTTACCTAAATAACGGTTGATCACTGCTTCGTACATCGGATTTGTTATAATATTTACACAATCCGTTAATTTGTTATACAGATTAGTCAACATTGGCGCGAGTGCTTTTATGTCAGCTCCTATGCCACATCCAACGATATCACCTACCATGCTGTCATTTACGAACGGTACAAATATATCGTTACACCAGTAAGGATATGCACTTGCCCTTATTACTACTTTTTGATTGGCTACCACAATAATCGCATGAATATATTCATCATCAAAGGGGTTGGCTTCGGCTTCATCATACATTCCGCCTTCGATTAATTTCTTGGGTACTAATCCATGATATTCGAGGGTCTCTACTTTGTTTTTGTGTTCTACTCTATTGTGTTCGGTATTGTCTAATTCCTGAGGACCGGGGTATACAGTCTCTTTCACATCTTCGAGATGAGAGTATATACCGTTTGGTTTCTTTTCTGTTTTTTCTTTGGACTTTAGATAGTGGATAGGAACATCGTCTTTTTTGTAGACTTTCCATGAGGATAAATCGAGGCAATTCGGGTCAGAGACAAAATTAGCCAAATCAACACAGTTTATATCGGGTCCGTCAAAGGTAGTGATTTCCCTTACAGTCTTTTTGCTTATTCTCTGCTTTTCTACGGTGTGCTTCCAGGGTACATAAGCAACTGCATAACCCAATAGAACAAAATCCTTCAATATAGGGAGTATCTTCCGTTCTATCTCCAAAGTGTTTAAATCATATACAATCTTGTAACGTAATAATTCAGCATTTTTCTTGTCTGATTCCTCTCCGGGGGCTATATCGAATGATTCAGCACCCTTGGAAAGAAGTATATTAATATAATGAGTACACAAGGCACGAACTACCTTCTTTAGGGTAGGGACTACGATGTTGCTCTGCCATATTTCTTTCCCCACAATGGTAGTGCCGTGATACTGTAATTTCATTTTAGCCCATTCTTTTTGATAAGGTTCCCAGAATCTTAAACCTTTTTCCCAGTGGTCGAGGACCCAAGTTAAAAGTACATCACCCTTTTTCTTGATAACGCCTTCTTCTTCCATTTCATCGTCCCTTCCACCCCTTCTCCCTTAATAGTTATTCGGCTTTTTCAATCGTATACAATGGCACTTCAAATATTGGTTTATCTTTATTAATTTCTACCATATCTTTAAACCACTTTATTAATTTTATTATATCTGTTCCATGTAGATTTAATTCTTGCCTAAAATAACTTGCTATTATTTTGTCATTGTTAATTTCTTCAAGTAGCCATAATATTGCTTTAATATCTTTCTCGTTCACAATTTCCCCCTTTATAATCCTGTAAACTCCTGACATTTATTTTCATACTCATCGGGAACATCATCATAACCCGACATATGAGTTTCTTCCGTTACTATTGTCGACATATACCTAAAAGCCGCCCCTCCGTGCTTGTGGACATTGTTGTCTTCATAATCACCATACTCCTGATTGATATCATTCCACTTTTTGCCCCACTGCTCGAGATGACTGATAAGCAGAAGGACTCCATCGCTGTCGGTGTTGAACTTACATCTTCGCATAATAGCCCTGGCGTTGTCCACACTGTTGTCGAAACCTGTCTTTTCCACCTCTTCAAAGATTATACCGATTTTCTCGGCTTTTTCCTGTCGGGACAAAGCCCTGACTTCCTTGTGATCGAGACTGCCCATCTCCCTGTCCTTGATATCGAACGGCGCATAATGAGTGCCATAATAAAAACCAAAATCATCATGCTTCTCTTTCAGTTTCTGTGCATAATAGACGAACGAATAACCCGTAGCTTCGACATAATCCAGTACATGAACCCAATTACCTATCATCTGATAAAAGATAATAGCCATAAAATCTCCAACTCCCAAATCCCAGGCTGTATTTATTGGTATGGTCTCATCATAAGCAAGCCCCAGCATCCTTCCTTCATTTGTGGCAATCTGCATTTGCTTGCCCAAGTATGTGCCTTCTATTCCCTGATTGAAGCTGCAATAATATTCCTGGTTGATGTAATCCTCTGTCCTGTTGTTATCTCTCTCTCTTTGGATAGCCTCCTCGGTTACAAGTCTATTTCCGTTGTGGTCGAATGTATCTTCTACTGTTGCTGTTATATGATAAGAGTTTTTCGGGTTACTTTTCGCGGTGTAATATCCACTCTTGAAATGATTGTTTCCATTAGGTGTGGAATTGTATACTTCAAAACCGTCGGTCTTTCTCATCATGGGACTTACAACATCCCTGCCTCTCGGGTCTTGTCTGGAATACTCCGCGTATACCGCACCGTTTCCCGGTTTACCTCTTAATGCCTCGTACTGTTGTTTGTTGGTGCCGAATATCTGTATTTGTGAAGTACCGCCAACCGAGTATACATTCAGTTTCATGTCCTGATTGTCTTTCCTGATTATCATATCTTGTGGGACGTAGTATTTGAGAAAATCCCTTCCTTCCTCATCCTTCCCTTCCCAGATTGCATCCCTGCCCTGTTTAAGGGTAGGCCAGATATAATGATAAGTCCCGGGTCTCTTTAAAGCCTCCGGAAGAAGAAAACGGCAAAAACAGAGAAGATCCTTTCCGCCTCTACGGTGTATGTTCATCCAAATTTCTTTATTGTCAAAGAACGCTTGAATTATTGGAATCTGCCATTTATACTCGGTGTAATTATAAGGTAAATCAATCTGTAAGTCCACTTAATTTCTCTCTTTCTTCTTCTAACTTTTCATAAATTTCTTCCGCTTTTTTCTTTAATAGGTCTGGTCTCATTGAATCTCTAAGATTTATATCTGTTCCATCTCTATATCTACCACAATCGCACCAAGGACATACATCAGTTCCACCCATAGAGGCATGTTCTACAGGAAGTCCACATATTCTACATGGTGCATTTTCGTCATATTCTACTTCTATATCTTCATTGAATATGTCTTTATAAGTAACTGTTTTCATAATTTCCCCCTATAAAACAATACCCTCTAACTTCTTTATCCTGTTCGCAATATCAGGTTCGCCAAACTTCTTAAACTGCTTTTTTAGTTTGCGGAGCTTGTTCTTTATCCTTCGCTGTCCAAGACTATACTTGGCGCACTTGTCTTTGTTTCTTCCTACTTTCTTACTGCCTGATTTTACTTTTTCCATATTACTCCTTTATTTCTTAAACTCTATTTTCTCACCGCAATATGGACAGTATTTTATTTTCATTGGATATTTCAATCCAATATTAAGCATATAATCATAAAAGGTCAATGGTTCATAACCAGATTTTTCTTCACCTTCGCTTAACTTAAATACATGTATTGTGTTATAAAAATCCTCACAACAAAAATCCTTTTTTTCAAGACTCATGTAGTAGTAAAAATACTTATAGTCTTCTTCAAATTTAATTTTCACAATGTCCCCCTATCCTCTTTCTGAACTCTCGCCTTTGAAAAGTACACCACCATACCACCCTTTGACTCCTTGTTCACCACAGTCTCTCTTGATGCCTCTCTGACCGCTTCAGCGACTGTCTCTATAAGCTCAATAGGAACTACATCATAGATTGGCCAGTGTGACTTTCTAGAGTCCATTAATACGAAGCCTTTGCTTTCGCTTTAGCTTTCTTTTTGCTTACAGGTTTACTTACTCTGCCTGTTACCTTGTGAACTGTTACATACTTGCCTTTTCTTTTTACTACTTTTAGTGGCATTATAGACTCCTTCCATTTAATAATTTTTATTCAATAGTTCTCCACACTTATCGCAGTAGATAATCCCAGTCGTATCTCCTGTGGTATAAGTACATGGTATATAATTTACTTTCCAGCAATAAGGACAACATATAATTCCAAAGCTATTAACTTCCTCATAGATTGGATTGCCAGTAGTATCAATTCTATTTGTATACATTTTTTCCCCTATCTATTTAAAAGATATCTTATACCTAAGAAAATTCCTATAAACACTAAAATACCTGCTCCTATAATCAACAATGGGTATCCTATCATTCTTCCCAAATAACTGTCAAAAAATTCTAACATAATTTGCCCCCTTTAAATTTTATAAAATATATTTTGCCACTTCAAAAATTACAAAAAATTATGATAGGAGTAGAAAGTACTCTAAATACTTTTTCTTCCTGTATATGCCCCTCCGCCTATCACCTATATCCTTATTTCAATAAATCAATTTATCAAATTTGCTCATTCTCAAGCCTTGCCAGTCCACAAGCTTGAGCTCTCAATCTTTAATCTATCCACACGGTGGACGACTGGCATTTAGTCCTTTGTTTATAACGCTTTCAAATTTGGCAATCTGGCTACCCTTGACAAGCTATTTAAGCCTCAACCAGTGCTGAACCAAGCCAAGCCATGCTTGATAAGCTACTTTACATAATATATCTTATAGGACCTAATAACGCTAGAACGGTGGTATATCCTCGTTCTTAGCTACTGACACACTCTCTTTTATCTTCTTTTTGCCGTCTTTACTATAGACTATTTCCTTTAATGTTACTGATACAGCTCCATCCTTGAGTCTGGGAAGCCGTAACCTGGTCTCATCTATCGGATACTTGGCTTTTAAGCGATAAGCCATATCAATATACTTGGCTACAACATAATAATTAGGCTTTTTGTCCTTACCTGTACCGGTTGTGGCCGTTAAACCTTCCTTTAGTTTTTCGCTTAGAAAAGCATCGTCCATACCCATTTTATCTAATAATTCCGGCATTGAGACATTAATCTTTTTTAATAGATTGCACCCTAAAACAGCAGCCGATTCTTTCTTAATACTCGGGAAAACTTTAAGATAAGCTTTAGTAGCATTTCCTTTAAGCTCAATATAGGCTTTTAGAAACTCTTGCTCTTTTATAGTTCTTTTGAGTTTGGCCATTGATTCTCTTCCTCTTTTTCACCTAATATGCTATCTGTTCCATCTGTTTTGAGTATATTTGGCTCTATTCCAAGTATTATCACCGGATACACGATATTAGGGGTATCAACTGTGTTAATCATGGTTGATTTTATATTATTATCTGTTATATGTCAAATATCTTCATTTATTTACACTTTTATTAAAATAATGCTTGACAATTAGGATAATAGGTATATAATAAGTATAGGTTTAAAAATAAAGGTTTTAGGAGGTTTTAAAGAATGAAAAGCTTAAAGCTACAAAGTTTAGACACGGGGAAAACAAAATATAAGCACGTAGCAGATAACTACCCTATTGAAATAGGCGAAACAATACGTTTTAAATGGAATAAGGTTTGGAAAGTATTGAATATACTCTATGATCCTATTAATAAGGAAGGAGGGAATAATAATGAAAAAGATTAATATTAAAATTAGTGATCTAACATTAAAGATTAGCGTTAGCGAAAAGGATATTTATAGTAAAACAAGTACTAGGTGGTTTAACATAACCTTTGTTACATTAAAAGACTTAAGTATTTATCTAAATAACTTTATAGAGAATGAATATTTAACCAAATTATAAATAGCTTTATAGCTCTCATTAGTGATAATGGGAGTTATTAAGGTTATTGTTAGCTTTATTTGTTAATATAAAGGAGGTGAATGTTATGGATGATAGAATACTAATGGTTACTGATACGAAGTGTATTAAGTGTGGTAACCAGCTTGATAAAAGCGAATATCTTACAGCTGATGGATATTACAAGTTTGGATATCCCATCTGCAATAAGTGTAAAGAAAAAAGAAACATTAGTCTAAAACGTCTTATCTTACAAATGATAAAAGAACTCAAAAAAGAGTCTAAATATTCAGGGACTGATTATGGATAAGGTTATAAAGAAGGTCAAATTAAAGCATTAAAAGAAGTATTAAAATTAACTGAATAAATAACTTTATAGGTGTCATCTTATGGGTGGCACTTATTAAGGTTATTTACTTTGATACTTTATTAAAATAAGGGTGGCGACCAACCGCCAGAGGTTTTAGAAATGAAAAGTGTACAGGCTATTGTAGCAAAGACTATAAGGAAAGAGTTAAAAGAAAAGTACCCTAGTATTAAATTTACTGTTGGTTCTAGGTCTTATGCAGGGGGAAATAGTGTAGATGTTTATTATACTAATTGAGTGCCATCAGATGACATCAGAAAGATAGTTGATAAATACGAATCAGGGCATTTTGACGGTTCAACTGATTGTTATAATTACCACTCAAATAGAGGTTACCCTACTACTAAATACGTTCAAGTTAGTAGAACTATAACGCAAGAGGTTAGAGAAGAAACTAAAATCAATATAGCTAAAGAATTTGGAATTAAGGATATAAACAACGAACAGGAATGGTTCAACAAATTCCATGCTTGGCCTGATACGGTAATATATAGGGAATTAGTTAATAAGACGATATAGCAGTCAGAAATCCGGGGAATGTTTTATTCTCCGGGCTTGTGATTACTTTATTTTATTAAATTAAAGGAGGTGAATAATGATGGTTAAAGTAAAACATATTGAAGTTGAAGGCTGTATCGTAAATATCAGAGCAGGACTTAAAGATTGGAAAGGAAGAAAAGTTACATCTATTGAAATAATCCCGGACGATCATTGTATTGGTGAACGGAAATGGAAACTTTACGGAACACATAACAACCGAGTGATACAATTAAAAATTAAGGTATAAACATAAGCGTAACATTAAATTCGTTGCTTACAAGCAAGCTCTGGACGTTAAATTTTCATTATTTACTATAAAGGAGGGTTTTTATGGGTTTATTGCAATCTGATAAATATTATGATTTTATTGATGAACATAGAAGAGAATATATTATAAATAAGGAGGTGAATTTGATGACTAAAGAAGAACAATTAAAAAAAGCATTTAAAATGTTACTTACTACAATGTTGGAAGCGTCAAAAGAAGAATGCTTTATTGGAGATTTAATCGATTCATATGCTAACTTGTTAATAAAAGAAGTTACTATCAGAGTTAAATTATAGGCTTGCTCGATAATTAAATATTATAGTTAGGAGGTCTGACATGGAAATATGGAAACAATTCTGTTGCGTAATTTGTCTTATTAATGTTGTGGCTGAACTATGGTGTAAAGGTTTAAGTGAAAAAGCATTATTATGGTTAATATTATTCTGGGTTATTATGTAAAGGAGGCAAAATGAAAACAATAAAGAAAAGCGAGTTAAGAAAACTACTCAAAACCAATTCACTCCGGGAGATAGCTAAAATCTATGATGTTACCTATGAACGTATACGCCAGATTTGCGTTGAGTGGGGATTGAACCGGAGGAGATGGCAAAGGGTAGAAATGATTGATGATGAGAAATAAGCAAAGGGCGGAGTTAGATTGTTCCGCCTTTTACTAATTCTTTTATTATTTGCTGATTATGATTATCTTCTTTGGTGAAGAATTTAATCTTCTTATTGTTTATCCTAGTATTCTCTTCCATTCTGGCTAGTAATTCCGGGCTTATCCTTTTCTTGAAGGGCTTTAGCTTCTTCTCTTTTATTCGGATCCCTAAGACTCTTCTTATTCTTATATCACCGGGATGTCTGTTTCTTTCTTTAATCCTTTCCTTGTTGTCTTTGTTGTATTGACTGGAGTATTCTTTTAGACGTTCTTTGTTTCTCTCGTAATATGTGCCTTTAATGTCTTTTCTCGCTTCCGGGTTTTTCTTGTTCCACTCTTTGGACCTCTTGTCTATCTCTTTTTTGTGATCCTGATAATATGCTTGGAAATATTCCTTATCCATGGTATTTCTCCAATATTTTTTTACCTATTTCCGTTATCACATTTGTAGTTACTGCATTACCTAAACATTTATATCTTTGTGAATCGCTTATCCCTTCTGTCCATCCATCCGGGAAGCCCTGTAATCTTTCACATTCGGTAGGAGTTAAGCGTCTGATTCGTTTGCCTTGAAATATATTTAACTTATTATCAGGATGGGCATTTGGCAAACAACACATAATCCCCTCTGGTTTATATACCCTATCTTGTTGACTTGCATATCCTTTACCCGATACATCAAATTGTTCCCTCTGGATTATATATGTATTATGTTCTCTGTCTTGTTTCATTCCGATACATCCACTAACTGTGGTCTTTGGTTGTTCCCGTCTTGATGATTCACGCATTTTAACAAATGTTTGGTTGCCTTCTCCGATAGGAAATACTTTTTGTCTACCTGTTCCTCTAAGATGTCCGACAATGAATACTCTTTCCCTGTTTTGCGGGACTCCGAAATTCTTGCTGTTAAGCACTTCCCATTCACAGTCATACCCCAATTCTGAAAGACTATTGAGGATAACTCTGAACGTGTTCCCCTTATCGTGATTAAGTAACCCTTTGACGTTTTCAAGGAGAAGAAGATTAGGTTTCTTCGCTTCCACAATTCGGCATATTTCAAAGAAGAGAGTTCCACAAGTATCTCCAAATCCTTTTCTTTTTCCAGCAATTGAGAAAGATTGGCAAGGAAATCCAGCAGTGAGCAAATCGAAATCTGGAATAGACTTTGCTGGTATTGTTCTGATATCTCCTTCATAGAGTTCTCCTTCTCCGAATTGTTTTCGGTAGATTTGACAGGCGTATTTGTCAATTTCATTCGCCCATACACATTGGAAGTATCTATTATCAATCTGTTGCAACCCTCGTCTAGTGTTGCCATTATTCCTCTTGTTCCGAGTACCGTTCCGGTTTGGCTGTAACCTTGCCTCACCTTCCCTGTTTTCCCCTTTATGATTATCTTTATCTCTCGCTTTTTCAAGCCCATATCTAAATCCCCCTATCCCTGCAAATAATTCTATATACCTAATTTCCATTATAATTTATATTTCCTCCCACACTTGGGACATTCATATTCTAAACCGCATTGGGAACACTTTACAGTATAATCATAGTCTTTTTGGGGTCCCTCTTTCGATACAGGCAAATACTTGGTTATTATCTTGTTCCAGGTGATATTTTTTCCTTCGGGTACTTTGGTTAAGTCGGGGTATTTCTGAACAAATTGGATTGCATACCACAAGATACGGCTTGAAATATTCAGAGATATTGCAAGGTCTTGCACTATCTTTTGCCCATATATTTTGGCTCGTTCAAAATTATCGTGATCCTCCAGTATGCGCTTACCTAGGTTGTGATACTCTTCCACTAACGCCCAACGAGATATATATACCGCTTCTGTCATTATATCGGTACAATCACTTACTAAAGATTGATACCATTTTTCTACTGTTATTTCATTCATTCTTTATCTCCTTCCCCAGACATTATTCTTCCATATAGTATTTTTTTAAGAAGATTTCTTTTACCCTTTCTCATTGCTTTATCTATTAAATTTATTCCTATATGAACTTTTACTTCTTTACCTGTAAACCTATCGGTAATAGTTACTAAATCATAATTCCCTTCTGTTTTTAGTTTTTGCTTTTCCTTCTTTATAGCATCAATTAGAGGTTTATAAATCTCCACTATCTTTTCGTAATATTTTTTTCTACCAAATTTATCAATATTTTCTTTAAGTATTTTATTTTCAAGTTTTTCTAATTCTCTTTTTACCTTTCTATTCACTTTTTATCTCCTCTCTAAACTTCTTTATTAGCTCTTCCAACTCAGGAATAGTCCATTTACGCACTCTATTAGCTTTTACTCGCATTTCTTCATACCACTTGACCCCTCGCCTATCCCTTATCCAATTAATGAACTCTATGGGGTTCTTGTGGGCTGAATCGGTTTGTAAGGTGTGTCTCCCTGCATTTAAACAAACTCCGTTATCCAAATCCCACCGGACAGAGAGATTACTCCTCGAAAAAATGTGGTGAGAATTTAGATATCCTGTCTTTCCGCTTCTCTCACACTTGTAACCTGCCCGTTTCTTGACCAGTTCAGCCCATAATACATCAAGGATATCTTTAAGTTTTTTTCTACTTGATTTCTTTTTCTTCTTTGGTATCCAATCTTTAAGATTTGCCCTGAACGCTACTATTCTTGCCATTATTTCACTTCAACACCTCCAATATAATCATAGCTGTTCTATACTCTATCACTTTAAATACAAACGCAATCACCATTATAATCAATACTACAAATAATCCCCACCAAGCTAAATCAATGTCTTCTTTTTTACCCCATCTCATTTTAATCTCTCCTTTTTATTCTCTAAACTTTTTTTATATCTATAAAGTTCAAAAAAATCTTCTGATGTTAAGTCTTCAAATGATAAATAAGATCCTATTGATGTATATATTAGATTTGTTTCTCTCGCCACGGTGATAACCAAACGCTTGCCATGGTTATTATAGCTTGTGCAATTCGCAGCATTATAAAGAATCTCTATACTTTGCCTATTCATTTTAATCACACTCCTTAATATTTGTTCTAACTCCAGAGTTTATTTGCCCTACAACACTATTTAATCTACTTATAAATTTCTCCATATATTCGCTTTCTCCCTCAATCTCAATCGTGATAATTTTCTTAATTGGCTTTGGGAAGTATTTTTGTATTATTTTACTCATTCGATATTTCCACCACTCATTTTCATTTATTTTAATAACCTTTCCATCGTTAAATTTCTTTAATTCATCTACTATCGCCTTATACTTTCCGCCTTCTTCAAGTAAAGATTGAACTTGTTTTAAATTCTTCTTGCGTTCCTCATTAAAAGTAAGATTAAAACCCTCAACATATTTAATCGCTTCTTTAGTCTCCATTTTAATAGTCCTCCATTTTTAATTTAATATCATTAATTTTCTCATCTAACCTCTCGTGAGCCTTTACATCACTTTCGGGTATGTGCTTTTTAAAAGTCTGTAATCTCCACAAATTGTCCTTATTGGTTCTTACTGCGTAATCTTTATCTTCGTAATATTCCAATACCCCGGGATTGTCTTCGTAATAATCATCGGTCAGTCTGTTTCGTTTAGACCAGGACAACTTTTCATATTCCACTACTGCTATCGGTCTGCTGGGTAAAGATCTAAAATATATATCATCTAAAGTCTTCAACCCCCAATGAGCACACGATGTCATAAACTCTTTTAAGGTGATTTCTTTTATCCTTAATTGTTTTAACAGCATATTTGATATATGGGCGTGTTTACCTTGTGAGTTCGGTAGTGTTACTTCCATTTATTCCTCCTCAAATATTATTATTTTGCCTTTTAGGATTTTGATTTTATGTCTTATAAACATTTTTTCTAGTGAACTATAGGAAAATGCAACGCTTAACCCCTTTGTCTGTTGGGTGCGGTCAGATACTCGATATGTAAAATTGTATGCGATATCGTCCCAATTTTTATCTATCTCCCCAAATCGCTTATGTCCACCAAATATATAACTACAAAAGCACGGAAACTTTATCTTATCTAAATTCTCCCCATTGACCCAGTTGCCTTTTGGTTTTTCCGCTGGTAAAATTGTTCCACATGATTTACACATAAATAGTTTTGGTTTCGGCTTACCAACCTTTGCCACTTTTATTTCAAAATATGGTTTCACTTTTTTCACCTCCTTTCTAAATAATTTCCAATCACCATAAGTCCCATCTTTAAGTTTTTGGACAATCCATAGTTTATTCACTTAATCACTCCTTTCTTAAATATTTATCAATCTTATCGGGTATTGCTTGATATATTTCTGATGGTTTCGGGAAATATTTACAAGTTTTAAGACAAGTAATAGTCGCTTCTTTAATCTTTTTATTGTCAAAACCTTTTAAGATATCATAATATATCTTTAAAGCCAATGAACTTAATTTCTTATTATCATATATTTCCTCAAATGTTTTAATCATCTCTTCAAATGCTTTCTTGTCCATCTTCAATTCCTCCCATTCTTTCTTTTAATGTTCCTATTGATTCTGTCTTTTTATTTTTTCTATGCCAAGTAAGTATAGTAGCATAATGGCTCTTATATTTTTTACCTTTAGACTGAATGTATAAAGACAAATCTTTTATATATTCTTCAGCTAACGGTTTCCCTAATTCTTTAATTAATTTCTCATATTCAATTTTAGTTAAAAAAACTACATCCATGTATCTATCTTTTACATTCTTATCATACTTATCATTATTTACATTCTTATCATACTTGTTTATAGTGTGGCTTTCGTGTTCCTTCTGTGTTCCTTTCGTGTTCCTTTCACTTTCCTTTTCCTGTGGCTTTTTGTAATTATCTAAAGTCTGAAAATCGTTGTATCTATTAACTTTAACAATAAAACCCCTTGTGGCTTTTTGTGTGGCTAACATTTGGTCTTTTTTAAAATACTCTATACAATGCTTAATTTGGTTTTTTGTTGCACCTGTTTTATTCATTATCCACTCATATTTTAAGAAGCAAGTTCCCCTTTTAAATCTCTTATCGTCTTTATGATTGACTTGATTAACTATATAAAACCATATCTTAAACCACACATGAGGCTTGTTATAGAATATTTCGCTATCTATTGTTTGCCTTGCCCACAAAGTTGCTCCACCATTAATTTTCATTATTCTCCGCCCTATTTAACATCTTCTTTAATTCATTTTTAACTCCATAAGCTGACAATCCTAAAATATATGGAACACCGAATATTATCTTTCCTTTAAGAATACCTTTTTCTAATAATATTAATATTTCTTCTTTTGTGACATCGGTTTTTTCAGTAATCTCGTTTATAGAACATTTAAGATTTGGGAACATTGATTCATTTATTACATCGTCTAAAGTTTTACCAATTATCATATAAAATATTCTTCCAAAGTCTTTCATTACACCTCCAAATAAAAGAAGGCAAGAAAAAAGACCAAATACCAGAGGACAAACCCGATGATTAGACGGGCATGATTAAGATACTCAGTCTTTTCCTTACCTTTTATTTTATTTTTTCTATTAAATTTAATCATCTTATTTGTCCTCTATTGAATAGTATACCACGCTTGACCTTTAAATCAATTATTGACCTACTTTCCGCTAATTTTTGTTTCTCTATTCAATATCCCAAGTTTAGTCAGAATTTTTATTGCTTTATAATTGGCCATTTGCAAGTCTGCCAAGTGACATTCAAGCCAACCATTGGGTGCTTGTTCAGCTATATTACTTTCTTTTTTTGTTGTGTCCTTTATGGGTAAAAGTCTTTTATTAATATCTTCTGATAAACTTTCGATATTTCGTAGACTTTCAAGTAAATCTTTTGTGGTATTATCTATTCTGTGTATTAAACTTATTTCTTCCGGTGTTTTCCAATCTTCTCTACCACCCATATCTCTACTATCCATTATTTCAGATCTCCTTTCATTTTTTTTGGAGGGCAGGAAACACAGCTCGCGAACCTGCCCCCTTCCTAATCTCTTATATCATAACTGGGTAGTTAACCCCTTGCCAACCATAGCATCATCTCCCCTTTGGAAATTCTTTTATTTCTATTGGATAAATTTCCTTTAAGCTGTCCTTTAAATAGATAGGGATATTCCTATATTTACAATGATTAATCATATCTTCCATCCATTCTTTTTTGGGAATGATTTTGTCTTTTCTATTACCAGTTTCGGCACCAAAAATCATCCAATTAATCTCTTTATCAAAATTCAAATAAGTATACGGGTGTATATCTCCTAGTAGTGGCTCAAAGCTAACAAATTTCAGGTTATCTATATCACTTCCCACAAAGTCATTAAAGTCCCACCTATAATTTTCTCCTTCTTTTGGTGTATGCGTAATCGTTAGCCCCAACCAGCAATTTCGAGGGAACACTCGAGAATTATACACTCGAGGGAACTTTGTCAAGAATATGAATGTATGCTGTGGATATTGCTTAACCTTCTCGATCACCATTTCAATCCATTCATCTTTCCAGTAATATATCTCTGACATAGACCCTACAAATATTCGTTGGGGTTTTTTGGGGAATTTTTTATTGAATTGAGAATGTAGAAAGGTGGGAATAAACTTTCTTAATTTTTCGGTACATTTTATAAATGCTCGTTTAGTATATGGATTGACTCCTATATCATTTTTATAACGATAATGACATTCATTCTCTGCCATTTCTTTTCCAAACCTTCGTGCTATCTTCCTTGCATAACAATACTCACAATGATTAAGACAACCCCAGCACGGATTCCACGTTTCCGAACACCAACCTATCTTATTCATTTTTTTTCCTCCAATACATAAACTTTTACTAACTTAACTCCATATTCTAAGGCTTTGTAGTGTTCTCCCTCATCATAACCCAAATCAATTCTCCACCCCTTTATTGCCCTTCCTGTGTCGCTACAGATACTATATCCGTAGCCTTCTATGTATACTCTTTGACCCATACTTAACGGTCCTCTGGGGTCAATAGCGATGTTTCCTCTACCGGCATCATAGCCAATAGCTGTTTTTCCGTCAGCCCATTTACCGCAACATATCTCGCAAGGACAATAAGCGGTCGCTGTCATAAGATAATACTTCTGTTCCGCTTTAGGTGCAGAATATAAGAGTAATATTAAAGTTATGATTTGGATTGTGATTATTAGTTTTTTCATTTTCTCCTTTCAAAATAAAATATACCATCGAATGGCTTGATCTCGACTATTATTCCATAATCAATGGCAACTTTTCCGATATACAAATTTATTATTCTTTCGTGCAAGGTTTTTATTAACCTTCTATATTGCTCAATATTCATTGCTCTTTTATAATGATTACATCTCCTGCAACTTGGCATAAGATTTTCAAAAGAATTAATATAAGAATATTTATCAGCATAAGGAGCATATTTTTTTGGTCGTAGATGGTCAACTTGCATATTTTTATATTCCAATATGTTGCCACAATATGCACAATGTCTGTTATATTTTAACCATATCGATTGCCTTAATCTTTCCCTTTTGTTCATTTCTCCTCCTTCCCCATCCTGGCTATGCTAACCCCCACACAGCTACCTTCTCCACACCGTTACCTTGTCCGCAGACCCTTGCCTAACAGATTACGTTACAGGATGGGATTTAAAATGGAACGTAATTCTTCAATAAATCTTTAAGTTTAAGACATTCTTTTTCAGTCAATTCTTCTATCTTGGGGTTGTATCCCATCACTTCTGTAAATTTCTCATCATCATTAAGACGATTTTCCCGCCTTAGGGCGTAAATTTCATCCACTAGAATATCTTTAGCTACAGAAGTCTTATCACCTTTTACCAAAGCACCCACAAGTTTACCGTTCTCGTCTCTGGGGTTGTCTTTCTCTCTTTGTTTCCTGGCACCGATATCGTCAGGATCACCTTCTTCACCCCACCAAAATTCAATCCATTCACTTGCTTTTTCTACGGATAGTTTCTTGGGGTCTCCTATTTTCTTGATTTCATCTGTTTCGATATATCTTGAATCAATGTGACCTTTATGGTAATTGCCAGCTTTGTCTTTGTAGCCGAAGATTATATTCTTCTGTTTAGTAGAAGCTGGTTTGAATCTTGTTTCACCGACAATTTCTTCTGCTTTTTCTATTTTCTCTTCTTTGGTTTCTACTTTAGGAGTCCCATTCTTTTCAACCCCTGTTATTTTCCCACCAAAGGTTAGAACAGATTCTTTCAAGACTAGATCCCTGAAGATATGTTTTTCTATTTTAATCGCAAACTCGAAAAAGTCTTTTTCCGTATGCACTTTGATAAGGAAATTCTTACTTGGTGTTACTTTGGCCAGTTCAGTTACAGCTTTAACAGCACATTGCCGAACTATAACTAATTGGACAATTGGATCTCTCCCGACTTCGTATTTAAACTTTTTCTCCCAATAATTATCTTTTGTGCCACTACCGTTTCCGGAAGAAGATTTTGCAGAAGATTGTGCAGTCTCTTGCATTTTCCCCACGACCTCAAATTCACAGTTATTGATAGACCTGACCATTTCTTTTGTTTTATTATCTTTGTATTCTGCACCCAATTTACCTTTGATGGCTATAGATGTGCCTTTAGTAACTTTATCCTCTTCTCCCTCAAGTTTAATCCAGCAATTCTGTTCACCGGTATCATCCTTCACTCCTATAAACTGGCTCCAACCATATTGACCTTCGTTCGGTTTTTGGGCGTGGGAAACTTTCCCTTCCAGTTCTATAGTATCACCTTCACTTGCTCTTGGCATTTCTTCAACTTTCATTTTCACTTTATTTCACCTCCTTCTTTTTCTTTATTATTTTGACATCATCGCATATTTCTATTCCTAATCCTAAATAATCAAATAGCATATCCAATGCCTTTTTAATAGTAATATCACGATTTTTATAATCACAAAAACTTGCGTTGAGCCGCATCTGTTTTTCCATATTACACCTAATATGTTCCATTCCCTCTAATTGTCTAATTTGTGCTTTCACATCTGCTTTATGTGTATATTGTCCTTCATAATGACTAAAACAATTATGCTTTCTCAATATCGAATCTACATATCTTTCACAATCGGTAACATTACATCTCTTGTTCCTAATTTCATCAATATTACACCCTAAACTTATTATTTTAGTACCAAGAGCAATTACAGAAAGGATTAATATTATTATTGCATACCACATTTATTTAACCTCCTTCACTCTATAATCTCAATCTTAATATAGTTCCTTCTTACTGCTTTCACATTTCCATTTGACTTTTTTTCTAGTATCATCTTTTTCTTCCGCTTAATAGTTATTTTTTTATATGCGTCTGAAGGGTCATAACCTTCATCTACCAAATGTTCTTCCAATGCTTTCATAAGTCTTTTTTTGTTGATCATGATTACCTCACTTCATTTTTTTGATTGTGTACCTGAATTTAGGATCTCGCGGTATCTTTGTCACGCTTGGCAAACCAATCTTGCCTAATAGGATATCTTCCTTAATATTGTTTTTGATTAAAGTTTCAATCGTGGTGGTTCTTATGTATCGTTTTGCACTCTTGGGGCATATAGCATGAATATCGGATATTGTTTCAGTATCATAGATCCACTCGTCCCCCTGTTCGTAAAAACCAACCGTACCTTTGTAGCCATCAAATTTACACTCAATCTTATCTTCTTTGGATGCCTTTAATTCTTTTTCCAATATATATTCTGTCGATTTGATTTTTCCTTCGAGTTCGGCAATATCTTTATTATTCTTTGCACACAATTTCTCGTTATCCCTGTGAAGTAACTCAATATCAAGTTCTGCATCCTTGATCATCTTTAAGTCTTCTGCTAACATTTTTCTCACCTCCTTTCTTAGTTTTCTTCATTACCTTATCGGTAAAGTTTGCAGGACATTTTAATTTTGGAGTTGTTTTCTTGATTTCCTTAAATCCTCTCTTTACCTTGTATTTCTTTTCTACAGACAATATATCTTTATCATATAGCTTATAACACTCTTTACATAACACTCCCTTACCATACGAGAACCAAATATAATTAGGAACATAAGTATCTCTCTTACAATGGGAACAAATCATCTTCCCTTCACCTCCTTTTTGACCTTAATATTTAAAAATCATAGATAAACACTCTGTGACCTTCGTAGTGAAGAATTGTAAGTCTTACTTACTCTGACCTATACCATGACCGATATTAAGCACAATTTTAAGCTCTGACCTAGCTAAGCTAGAATTTATTGCCTGTCCTGACAGAACCACCCCAATTCTGTACCCTATATTTGATAGCCTTTGCTTTTCTGCCTTAGTCTGTTCCCAAGCCTATCTGTGTTTTGGGTTAGATATCATATCTGGGCAGACACAAATAGTTAATTGCATAGGCATCTATCTCAACCTGATGCCAGAACGCCACAGGACAGGCAAATCTTATACTATTCCTTGACCTCTTCGACCTTCTCAAGAACAAACTTTTCATATAAAGTAAAATGTTGATTGGTTAGTTTTTTCTGTTCATCCAACCTTTCTAAGACATCGACAATTAAACCTTTCACTATATCACCAAATACGATAACTTTAGGTTCTACTGCGTTCCAATTTTCGGCTCTTGTTCCACCGGTGGGTAAAGGATCAAGTCCTGCCAATTCAGCTTCTTCCTCTGTAGCAGATAACTCTTCTTGTATTTCCCTTATAGCCAACCAAGTCGCAAAGTTGGCCTCAACCGGTAAAAGTCCCATACACATATACCTCTCAAATAAAGTCAACTCCACCTTGAAAGGCTCATAGACTGCAAGAGAAATTATGCTCAATAACATTACGATACAAAGTACCAACGCAAATAATTTAGTGTTCCTTCTTAACATTTCAATTCTCCTTTTAAGATTTTTTCAAAAATTCTTGTACAATAAGTCGATACCAAAAGGTACTTAAATTTTTGTTATGACTACTATTCCTTTAAACTTATCAATTTTTATTCCATCATTTTTGGCTATAACATCACATAAAGCTGTTAACGCATTAACTGTTTCTTCAAGCCTCTCTATCTATCTTTTAAGGTTTTCCAATTCATATCTGTGAATTTTATCTTCTTTCATTCTCTCATCTATTGGCCCAATCGATTTGCATTGAGCATTTCTGGTAGAATTTAATCCTTTCTTCTTATCCATTTTATTCACCTCCTTTACATTTTTAATTGCCTATCCTGACAGTAGTGCTGTAGGGAATCACATCAAATGACTATAACCACACTATTTAGACTGTTCAGGTTGAAAGAGAATGCCACAGGACAGGCAAATCTTATATTTTGTCACTATCACCTATAATAGTTTCAAAATTATCTAATATCTTATTTAATTTCTCTCTGCAAATATCTTGAGGTAAGTTGACTTCTCGTTCCCAATTACTGATTGTCCTTCTGCTGACATTCATACGCTTTGCGATATCTGACTGAGAAAAACCCATTCCAAGCCTTATTCTCTTTAACTTTTTTCCTATACTTTCCATTGTTAAATCTCCTTTGTAAATACTATACAGGAAAGATGTTACATTGTCAAGTTTTATTTTAGAATAAAAAAAAGCCACTCGGATTGGTCAAGTCCGAATGGCTCTTGGAGGCGCTATGTTCTTCACCATAGCTTTTGTTTGTGGTCGTGTGCGGAGTTTAAAGTTCCCAAATAATCTCTCCTAATTCTTTTGGTGTCCACCCCTTTAATTCTTTTCTAAATCTTTCTACCTCATTTTTCATTTGCTTGTCTAACTTGATAGCGAATTTCTTTTCTCTTTTATACTTTTTCCACTCTTCGATTTCATTAGCGTAGACCTTATCTAAACCCCTTGCGATAAATTCTTTCATAACCACTTCTAGTATTTTATATTTCGCAAGTTCCCAACCTAACAGAATAACCAATTTTGTTCTTGCTCTATTCACTTCCTTCTTGGTTATTATGTTGGGTAGTTTCCCGTAGGGTTTTTTGGTTGCCAACTCTTGACATAAGTAACTACTTTATAAAACAATGTATTATCCAATTCGGTTTCACTTTTAGTTACCCACACTTCAAGAGCATCAAGTGCTTTGTGTGCATAAGTTTCCCCAAGTGTCCCGAGTGCAGTAATCACAATTAAAATTATTTTCTCCACGCTTTTCACCTCCTTTCCTTATTTTTTCATTTTCTTTTTAACGATCCTTAAAATATACTACTACTTGTAAAGCCACAAATACCAATGCAACCCACCAGTACCAAGCCAATCCTGTTAACCATTCCATAATAAATCTCCTTTCTTTAGTATTATAACATATTTATTCATAATCTATCCTTTTATTATTTTCCAGAATTTTATCAAACTTTTATTTTCTATCTTTGCAGAATAAATAATCTTACCTCTTATATAAATCCAGAACCTACTCGGATTGGGAGGCATTACATCTAAATGACAAAAGTTAAATCCCACACCTATCCTCAAACCGCCAACCTTTTCGGCAGATAATCCGACTTTGATAGGACTTCTCCCCCTTACCTTAACATCAGAACCTTTTCCCTTTGGTCTGGGAATGTGAGCTGAACTTGGATGACCGCCTATTCTTTTGTTTTCTTCTTCGCAACGGTTTCCACTGGTTATGGTCATAGGTCTATCGCCCAGATCCATCCTAATCATTTCCAACTTAAATAATAACAAATCATCTACAAGAACTTTCTTCCTTCTGCATTTCTTACACGGACAACGAAATTCTTTAGCTTCAAAATTCGTACTTAAAAATTTCTTATTTCCGTCCATTTAGTTTCGATACCTCCAAACGAAAATCACCAATAGCTTTCTTCACCTCTTCAGTATTTTGACTGTCTTGTTTCACAATCGGTATAAGTTCTGTTATCGCTTCTATTAATTTAGATAATTTAGATTCTATCCGTATTAGGACAAAACCTGCCACCACGATAGGGAATCCTACCTGTGGTATCCACTTAAAAAATAGTTCTTCCATTACATCATCTCCTTTAAAATGTTCCTATTACTTTAAATCTTCTACTTAATACATTTCCTTGCCAATCATATACAACCTGACTCTTTAATCCACCGGTAAATAATATCTTCCCTGCATCCTCATAACTATCTATTCCAAGATAAAGATAATCATTGCTAAATACTGCCAATTTACCTTCGTAAGGGAATACTGTAATAGCGTGGCAGCCTAACCCCTCGGAATAATAGCCACTTTGCACTATACCGACAGCTTCAATCCCCATTACACGCTTTAGGACATCACAAGTAAACCTCATGAAGTCATCGCAGTCAATCTCAAAATTTCTCAAAAATTCCTCCGGGGTCTGCCAAATATCCTTTCCGCTTTCGCCTGTCCATTGAAAACATTGTACGAACAGAAGTAATAGCGGTACGGTAGTCAACCCTTCTACTGTTTGTAAATATGCAGGGGAAGGTGTAAATTCAGTCCATTTCTTTCTTTTAGCTATGCACATAATAACTCCTTAAAAATTAGTTCCAAAAAATATTGCATTAATTCCATTATATGGACTTGTCGGTGGAGTGAAGTTGGCAGTCCAGCGAGCCACACTAGAGATACGAATTTCATCTATCCAACCATTAAAAGGATATAAGGTACTATGTTCCCAATCTCCTATCATAAGGGTGCTATCAAAATTCGGCAAAGTTCCCCAAGCAGTGGTTTGAGTAACAGCTTGTGATACACCATCTATAAAAAGCAAACAAGCAGCACCATTTCTGACTACC
>SDBT01001633.1_pt1 | contig 39864 bp, 35 predicted proteins | sample 2277101 | NCBI WGS metagenome assembly SDBT01 (sample SAMN10404973, study PRJNA504765) | marine sediment metagenome | isolation source: marine sediment core GS10_PC15, 103 cmbsf | place: Arctic Ocean: Southern Knipovich Ridge | collected 2010 | reverse complement strand
GATTAATTTATAAGGGTCGGGATTCTGTACCCTGGTGCCCACGCTGCGGTACAGCTATAAGCCAGCATGAGATTTTGACCGAGGATTATAGACAGTTATCTCACGAAGCTGTTTTTGTTGGATATGAGATAGAAGGCCGAGAAAATGAGTATCTATTGATTTGGACAACAACTCCTTGGACTCTGCCTGCTAATGTTGCGGTAGCGGTTAACCCAAAACTTGATTACGCGCAAGTTCAAGATCCGTCTTCAAAAAACAAATACTACCTTCTTTATGTAGCAGCAAAAAGAATGGGCTTGATAGCAATAAAAAAGGTTAAAGGGAAAGAATTGATTGGCTTAAATTATAAATCACCATTTGACTATCTTGACCGTGTCAAAAGCTCTTTAGGAAAATATAAACATAAGGTTGTTTCTTCCGATGAAAGGATATTGCCGGTTTCTGAAGAAGAAGGTACCGGTATTGTCCATATAGCCACCGGCGCTGGAACAGAAGATTTTGCTTTAGGTAAAAAGGAAGGCTTACCGACAATAGAGGTAATAGATGAAGACGCCAGCTATTTGGATGGCCTGGGGGAATTTTCAGGAAAAAATGCAAAAGATAACCCACGAATAATTATCGATTATCTCATGAATGGGGGAAATCTTTTTAAAGAAGAAAAATATAAGCATAAATATCCGGTATGCTGGCGCTGTAAAACAGAGCTTGTTTGGAGGGTAGTAGATGAATGGTATATAGCGATAGACCCCGTAAGGGAAAACATGAAGCGGGTTGCGAAAAAAATCCGCTGGATTCCTTCTTTTGGACTAAAACGAGAAATTGACTGGCTTAATAATATGCATGATTGGCTGATATCCAAAAAACGCTATTGGGGTTTAGCGCTTCCTATCTGGGAGTGTAAAGACTGCGGACATTTTGAAGTTATTGGAAGCCGTGAGGAGCTCAGAAAGAAAGCAGTTTCAGGATGGGAGAGCTTTAATGGTCATTCGCCGCACAGGCCCTGGGTAGATGAGGTTAAAATAAAGTGCGAAAAGTGCGGAAATATAGTTGAGAGAATTCCGGATGTCGGCAATCCTTGGGTTGATGCCGGAATTGTGCCCTACTCGACGATAACTGCGAAAAATAAAGGGAAACTACTTTATCTTCATGATAGAAATGAATGGGAAAAATGGTTCCCGGCAGATTTTATTACCGAAAGTTTCCCCGGACAATTTAAGAACTGGTTTTACTCAATGATTGCGGAAAGTACCGTACTAGAAAACAAGGAACCATATAAAACGGTTTTGGGTTTTGCTACCTTATTTGGAGAAGATGGCCAACCAATGCACAAAAGTCTTGGGAATATGATCGAATTTAATGAAGGAGCAGATAAAATTGGAGTTGACGTGATGAGATGGATGTATGTAAAGCAGAATTACTCGGATAATCTTTTGTTTGGCTATAAAAAAGCTGATGAGACAAGAAGATTCCATTTAATGCTTTGGAATATTTACAACTTTTTTGTAACTTATGCCAATATTGAGGGCTGGTCTCCCCCTGGGCCAGAGGCCCTCAGGGGCTGGAGGCCGGCCAAAAGCGGTCTACGACCTGGAGGGAAGTCCTTTAAATTGAACAACGTACTTGATAGCTGGATTGTATCCAGGCTATACGATACTTCAATAAAAGTGACTAAATCACTTGAGGAGTACAAGGCAAAATCAGCTGCAGACTACATAGAAGAATTGGTGCAGGATCTTTCGCTTTGGTATGTTAGACGCTCCAGAGATAGGGTGGGGCCAGGCGCGCTAAACGAAAAAGATAAAAACGACTGCTATTTGGTTCTTGGGCTACTTTTGGAAAATATTGCTAAATTGCTTGCTCCGTTTATTCCCTTTATGGCTGATGCCATTTTTGTAAATATTACGAAGATGGATTCAGTCCATTTGACCGCATGGCCTTCGCCAGAAAACCTGCATTTTTTGAAAGAACTGCACGATACGAATAAAGGATTGATTGATCACATGAGTCTAGTTAGAAAAGTAGCGGAGAAAGGTCACTCGGAAAGAAAACAAAAGGCCATCCCCGTGAGGCAACCTTTACAAAAAATTACCGTTCAGTACTTTAAAAAATTACCCTCGAAAGATTTATTAGATTTGATAAAAGATGAGCTGAATGTTAAAGAAGTTCAGTGGAAGATTAAGAAGGATATAGTTGAACCTGAGGTCAAGCTTGATACTAAATTGAGCCCTGAATTAAAAGAGGAAGGCAAAACCAGAGAGTTAATAAGAAGAATCCAGAAAGAAAGAAAACAAATGGGAGTAAGACTTGCCGAGAAAGTTAATGTTAGCTCTCCCTGGATTCCATCAGACAGTGCTTTGATAAAAAGAATTTACGGCAAAACGTTTGCTGAAAAGCTAAGCAAAGGGGAATTTAAAGTCAGAAAAGCTTCCTAATATTATGAAGGTCATCGCTCGTATTGGTCAGTTTGACCAGATTCTCTTGTTCGAAATAACTTTTTTAGTGCTTCTAAGTATTATTGTCTTGCGCTCGTTATCACCTTCCATCTTTCCCCAGTATTTTCTGTTTATTGCCTTAGGTTATATAAGTTATTTCTTATTTATTCAAATTGATTATGATATCATTTCGGTTTTTTCCAAACACCTTTATGTTATTAGCATTTTTATGCTTCTTTTGCCTTTGATTTTTGGCCAAGTAACTCGAGGAGCAATTCGGTGGATACCTTTAGGTCCAATAACTATTCAGCCTTCGGAGGTTGTCAGGCCATTTTTATTATTATTTTTCGCTATTTATTTAGACGCAAAAACTCTGAATGTCTCGAATTTAATCAAAGCTTTTTTATTACTTCTTCTTCCGGTATTTCTCATCTTGATACAACCCTCCTTGGGAGTAGCGCTTATTACTGTAGTAGGGTTTTTAGGCGTTTTGCTTGCGGTACAGATCAACAAAAAAAACTTTTTAACAGGAGGAATAATATTTCTTTTAGCCCTGCCATTAATTTGGTCTTTGATGGCTCCTTATCAGAAAGAAAGACTCCAATCTTTTATTAATCCTTATTCAGATCCGCAAGGAGCAGGCTATAACAGCATTCAATCAATGATTTCGGTGGGATCGGGAAAAATTTTCGGTCGGGGATTAGGAGAGGGGATTCAAACCCAGCTTGCATTTTTGCCCGAGAGACACACTGATTTTATTTTTGCCTCAATAGCTGAAGAATTAGGTTTCATCGGAGCACTCTTTCTTCTTGTGGGGCTTTTTTTAATTTTCTGGCGATTAACAAAAATAATTGAAAACGCAAAATCTCCTGCTGCTCGCGCGTATGTTTCAGGATTATTTCTAGCCCTTTTTGCTGAGACAGTGATTCATATAGGAATGAATATTGGCTTACTGCCGATAACAGGAGTACCTTTGCCATTAGTGTCTGCTGGAGGCTCATCGTTTTTAGCTACGATGATCGGGTTAGCAATCGCAGTCAACGCGCGAAAATAGTCCGGCAGCTTGAGTTAAGGCAGATAAGAAGCTAAAATATCATCGTTAACAATAAATGCTTACTAAATACGCGATTATTCTAATAAACGGCAACCAGCACAAAGTCGCCGAAGGCGAGGAGATATTGGTAGATAAGTTGAAAGACACCAAGGTCACGCCGGAGGTTCTGCTTTTTGTTAATGGAGGGAAAGTATCTATAGGAAAACCTTATGTCAAAAATGTCAAAGTAAAGCTAAAGGTTTTGAAGCTTGAAGAAAAAGGTAAAAAACTTTACATCAGCAAATTCAGAGCAAAATCAAGATATCGAAGGAAATACGGCTTCAGACATCACTATTCTCGATTGCTTATAGAGAAAATCTCCTAAAAAGTATATCAATCCGTAACTTACCACTCACTTGACAGCTGTGAAAATATTGTCTATATTGAGTGAGCTTTATGGCAAAGAAGAAACAGGGCGGAAAATTAACTCAGCAAACCAGACCGCGGCCAAAATACCTTGGTGTTAAAGTTTCCCACGGAGAAAAAGTAATTAAAGGTACCATTCTAATAAGACAAAGGGGGACAAAATTTGCCGCTGGGTTGGGCGTTAAGGTCGGTCGGGACCATACGCTTTTTGCAGTCAATGAAGGTATTGTTAAATTTGGACAAAAACTGGGCAAAAAGCAAATATCGATTACTTAAAGGTTCATGGTAGAAGAAATCATCCAAATTGAAGTGAATCAGCTTCAAGCGAACCCTCTTCAGCCTCGTGGCTCAATAACTCCCGAGAGCTTAGTCGATTTAGTCGATTCAATCAAAGAACACGGCTTGCTTGAGCCGTTGATTGTCGCCAAAACTCCTGCCGGATATCAAATAATCGCCGGGGAGAGGCGTTGGCGGGCGGCCAAGCTCTCAGGACTAACTCACATTCCTTCTATTATTAGAGAAACTACACCAAGGGGAATGCTTGAGATGGCTTTGGTGGAAAATGTTCAAAGAGTTGATCTCAATGCTCTTGATAGAGCTAAGGGTTTTGAAAGATTAATGAGCGAGTTTGGACTCACTACGTCACAAATTGCAGTTAGAATTGGTAAATCGGTTGCTTACGTTTCTAATTCAATTAGGCTTCTCTCTCTGCCCGATGCACTGAAAGACGGACTTCTTTCCGGTTTAGTAACTGAGGGTCATGCTCGTGCTTTAGCTGCAATAGATGACCATAGTCTTATGGTGGAAGCATACAAGATCATTTTGAGAGAATCCGGGTCTGTAAGACGGGCAGAGGAATTGGCAAGAAGAATGAAAGCTGAATCAAAACAAACGATGAGAAAACAGGGCGTAAGAAAGGACCAATTAAGGGTAGTTTCCGAGGAAATCGATAAAATGCAGGAAGATATGCAAAAAGCATTTACGTTTGACGGAGAAGAAAGCGCCAAAAAATCCGTGGTTAAGCTGGTACGCTCAAGACGCGAAACAAGAGTTACATTTACATTCAAAGGAAATCCGGAAAATACCGAGGAAAGGCTTCAAAAAGTATTCAAGGGAGTAACTTCGCAATAACTATTGGTTTTCAGGCTCGAAGTTATAGCTAACGTCATCTACCACGCCAATATCCGATAACGGCCAGTATATTAACCATGCGCGGCCTGTTATCTTGTCTTTAGATACAAATCCCCAAGTCCGAGAATCAGATGAAAAAGGCCTGTTATCTCCAAGAACTAAATAATGCTCGCCTGGAATTTCTATTCCCACCCCTTCTTGCAAAAATGAGCTTCCCGAGGTTGTTAAATTGTCAGCAATATATGACTCATCCAGCTTTAAATCATTAATGAAAACCACTCCATTATTAAGCGAGACTGTTTCACCGGGAAGTGCAATTATTCTTTTAATGAATTCTTCGCCAGCGGAAGCAGGTGCCTCAAAGACGACAACATCACCTCTATCCGGTTCGTGGAACCGATAGGTTACTTTATCTGTTAACAAGTACTGGCCGTTAGGAAAGCTTGGCTCCATTGAAGCTCCTTTGATTTTATGAGGCTGAAGGACCAAAAGATAAATAAACAAAAATATTGCGATTGCAAATACCAAAACCTCGATAACATCGAGAAAAAAGTATTTAAGCTTATTAAACATAGGATAATTATATGTATGATAGAGAATAAGTTACAAGCTGTAAAAAAAGAAGCTTGCAAAAATGTGATAAAATTATCGCCTAGAAAGAGGGTTTGTTTATTGGGGTGCTTAGTTCAGCGGTAGAGCGTCCCGTTCACATCGGAAAGGTCGTTGGTTCGAGTCCAGCAGCGCCCACCATAAGTACTTTCCCCTTTGTTTTAGCTCACCGGGGGCGTTATTTTTTATCGCGCAGATAGTCTTTTGACAACTAGTAAATTCATGTTTAAAATGAATCAACAGTGAAAAAAATCACCTCATTTCTGATAGCATTATTTGTGTTAATAATTTTTGCTAGCGCTGCATTAGCAGCTTCCGATTATATGAATCAGAAGGTAGTTACCGTAGCCTCTGATGAGGTTATTGATAAGGATTTCTTTGTAGGTGCGGGAGATATTGTAGAAATTTATGGAGTAGTTAATGGAGATGTGGTAGTTGCCGGCGGGCAGCTGATGATAAGCGGAGTAATAAACGGTGATTTGCTGGCAGCTGGCGGATCAATTAACTTATCGGGAGAAATAGCTCAAGATGTACGAATTATAGGCGGACAATTAACCTTAAGCGGTAATATCGGTAGAAATTTAACTGCAGTCGGAAGCAATATTGAGGTAACTGAGTCAGCAGAAATTACAGGGGGAGCTATCTTTGCCGGGGGAAATGTATCAATAGAAGCTCCTATCGGCGGGGAGTTATATGTAGGTGCTGTCAACCTAACTTTGGCTAATCAGGTTGATGGAGATGTTCAAGCGGGGGTCGGAACTTTGCGCTTGACTTCTAATGCAAAAATAAATGGCGACTTTACCTATTATTCAGACGGAGAAGCCTTAATAGATGAAAACGCGACTATTTCGGGCAAGCTTACGAAAAGAGAGCAACCTCGTGAACTCGAAGCGTTCAAGGGAAAGGAGGCGTTGGAATTTGAAAGAGGATTGAAAAGCTCCTCCCGGTTTATCGGCTTCTTCACCGCGGCCGTCTTTGGCTTGGTAATGCTAAAGCTTTTCCCAAACTATACTAAAGGGGTAGCATTTACTGTTAGAGAAAAGCTTTTAAAGTCGCTAGCAGTAGGAATGGTAGCACTTTTTCTTATGCCCATCTTGGCAGTTATACTAATGGTCACCGTGATCGGATTGCCATTCGGATTAATACTAATATTTTCTTATTTTGTTTACATGTTTCTTGCAAAAATATTTATTTCTATCTGCATTGGAGAATACCTTTACGAACGGCTGAATAGAGAAAAGACTCAATATCTGCCGTTTATGCTAGGGCTGGTAATTTACTCTGCCTTGGTGTGGATTCCGTATGTTGGAGGCTTAACTAAATTTGCAGTTCTTTTGCTGGGATTGGGAGCTGCTGTTCTACACTATAGAGAGTTCCACGCAAAAGCCGTAAAATTAAAGGTTATTTGATAAGGTAATTGTTTCCGACATTGTGCCTTCTAAAAAATCTTCTTATAAGCCAGGAGATAGCCCCGATTATAGGTCCGAGCGGTGTTAAATATAAAAACCTGCTATTTATAAAAGCCAAAAATACAAAGATAGAACTTCCTAAAGCACCGTATAGAATCCAAAGTATTAAAGGCTGGCTATCTTTGGGAAGGGGTTTTCTGGGTTTTTGTTTCTTTTTCTTTTTCAATTCTTTGACATTTAAGAAATGGTTGACATTGGCGTTTCTGATATTGGAGGATGAAATCATAACAAAAGTATAGCATCAAGAACTTTCCTTTTCTTGACAAAATTTACAATTGAGTGTAAAGATTTGCTTGCTGAGAGCGGGAGGAGCCCCGCACCAATTTTGCTATCTAAAAAAAAAGGGTCCCAGTACCATGAGATATAAAATAATCTCATGGATTGGAGGAGGTGATAATTTATGGCAGAAGAAGAACAAGAAATTGAAGAAGAAGCTGAGAAAGAAGAAAAAAGACAAGGAATAAGCATCTCTCGAATTACCGGGCTAATACTGCTATTTGTATTATTTATAGGCGGAGCTTTTTCAGTATCTCACTATAGGAAACTTGTAAGTGATTTAAACCAAAATATAAAACTAAACACGGAGGGTCAGCAAAGGCAGACAGAGGATGAAATAACTCCCACAGGGGATTTTGAGGATGAAGAGACTCTTATCACGGAAGCAGTGCTTGACGGTATAGGTTTAGTGGCAGATGAAGTTGACTTTAGCATAACCGATAATACCGGAATACATGCAAAAGGGAATGTCCGCGAAGTTGATGCAGTCGGAGGAGGATATTGGTTGGCAGCAAACACTGAAGATGGATGGGTTCATGTTTATGATGGCCAAGCTCACCCAACTTGTGAACAAATTGAGCCTTTTGACTTCCCGCTAGATTTAGTAGAAGAATGTTTGGATTCGGAAGGGGAAGTTGTTGCCAGAGAGTAAGATTGTTTAACACTCCCTATAGAACTTTATATTTGAAATAAAAAAGGTATTATTTGCGTGGGCAAGACTTGCAAGCAGAACTTGACATTGCTGTAATAATAAAAAGTGGTACCCGTAAGAATAAATCATGAAAGAAAGAGAATTTGAGATACCCCCACTTCTTAAAAGAAGTATTGAGAGAAAAGCTATCACAATAGAAGAGTGGATGAATCAAGCAATAGAGCTTGGTTTAAAAATGCAAGAGAATAAAGTGGTCAAAATGGACAAATTTCAACATGCAGAGCCTTTAAGCTTTAACGACCTCGTTCCTTATGCTGGTAAATTGGATATTGGTGAAAGATCTAATAGCTTTACTATACCAAGGAGGCATTTAAAAGAAATTCTTAGGCATACAGAGAATATTGATAAGTGGATAAGAAAGGCAATAAGGGCAAGAATATATGTGGGGATTGAAACCTGGTATGAATACGAGGGTACGGAACGTGTAAAGATTGATTTAAGGTAATGTAATGCTTTAGGATGGTATTTGATGAAGAGAACACTAACCAACATTCTAAAATTCCTAAAAAAATTCTTTAAAAAAGATTTTAGAATGCTTCTACCTCAACTTTATGTCGGAGGGATTATCTTAGGATTTGTGCTGACTTTGCTTTATGCAACCTTTCCTCAACTTTCATACTGCAGCGAGCTTTTTGGCGACCAATTCTGTACACCCGTCGGGATTTATTTAGGTTTATTTATCAGTCTTCCGGGATATTTAATCGCCGGCAACTTGCTTTCTCAACTTCCGGCCCTGCCTGGTTCCGTATCGTTTTTAATAGTAATAGTCACCTCCGGCATTTGTTATTTTTTGTTGGGGCTTCTAATAGACAAACTTAAAAAGAAATCTACATCAAAAACTAGCGTGTTTGTTATCGCAGTCTTTATGGTTCTTCTTTTGATTCTACTTCTTCTTTATTCACAGCTGTAAACTTCGAACCTTTTCTAGATTTAAGATATAATTTAGCTAATGAGAAAAATCCTGTATTTTATAATAACGCTTACTTTTCTTCTCTTTCCTTCGCCGGCTTTAGCACAGTACCCAGGGTATTCTATTGAAAAGTTTGAAAGTGCAGTAACTATAAAGCAGGATACTGACCTTTCGGTTACTGAAACTATAGAAGTCGAGTACGCCAGTCCTAAGCACGGAATTTTTAGAATCATACCGGTTACCTATACTGCGAACGGAAAAACGATAAACGCACGGTTTAAGCTCTTAAGCGTAGCTAACGAAGAAGGTATTCCTTATAAATACGAAAAAAGCAAACTGGCCCAAAGTGTAAAACTTAAAATAGGGGACCCGGACAGAACGATTACCGGAGAACACACCTATGTAATTAAATACAAGATGTCAAATATTGTCCAAAGATTTCCGGAGCATGACGAGCTTTTTTGGAATGTTACCGGGAGCGAGTGGGATACAGATATCATTTCGTCGGAAGTGACTATTGATTCACCCTTTGCACCGATAACTAAAGTTGAGTGCTTTTCAGGAAGAGTAGGTACTCAAGAAAAAAATTGCACCAAAAAATTTGATGAGAATCAGGCAATTTTTGAAACCACGCAAACATTGGGGAATAGACGTGATTTCTCAGTCGTAATTGGACTTAATAAAAATAATCAGCTGGTATTTCCGGGAATACTGGAGAGAGCTTTAAATACGGCAATTGATAACTGGGGCTATTTAGCTGCCCTTTTCCCAGTCGGGTTTATTTTCTTCTTTTGGTACAAAAAGGGAAGAGACAAGAGATATCTTAGCGATAACATCTATTTCACCCCGCGCGACATAAGAACTAAAACGGTATCACTATTTGAGAGAAAACATATACCGTTGGTTTACCATCCCATTAATGGTTTATCCCCCTCAGAAGTAGGTACTATTATCGATGAAAGAGTAAATATTCAGGATGTGGTAGCGGAAATAACAGAGTTGGCACGACTCGGCTTTTTCCAGATTAGAAAAATTCCGAAAAGGACATTTCTCGCAAAGACTCCTGATTATGCATTCGTAAAAACCGCGAAATTTGATGATAAAACCGAAAAGGGAAAACTGAAAGGTTTTCAAAAATATCTATTAAATGAATTGTTCCGCTCAACGGTAATTCACAGAAGCGTTAAAAATGCCGAAAAGCTATTCAAGGGTGATGATGCCAAGCTGGAGGAAGCCAGAAACCATCTTGCTAAACGGCAATACGTTCTATTGTCTGCACTCTCCAACCATTTTTATGAAGGTTTGCCGGTTTTCAAAGAGAAATTATATAAAAGAATGAAATCGGAAAATATCTTTGCCGGCAATCCAGAAAAAGTGAGAAATAAATGGCTAGGAATATTTTTAGGAATTGAGTTTATCGGATTTTTAATCGTGATTTTATTCACCATGTTTACATTCAATTTTGGACCCCTGGTCTTAGCCGCAATTTTAGTGATTCCGGGAACTGTGCTTTCGATATCTATGCCACGGCGCACCGAAGTGGGCTATTCCCTTTTCAGACAGATTGAGGGACTGAAGTGGTATCTTAATAAGGGCAAGTGGCGGCATGAAGTAGCGGAAAGGAATTTATTTATTGAAGAAATCCTACCGCTTGCTATCGCCTTGGGTGTTGTCAAGAAACTAACCAATGATATGAAGGGTCTTAAAATTGAGCCACCATCTTATTTTGTGGGTTCGGCCCTGGGTGCGTTCTATGCTGATTTCAGCATGTTCCAGGCAAGCACTGTCGCATCGCTAATCTCATCCCCAGGTGGCAAATGGTCAGGTGCAGCTTCATGGTCAGGGGGCTCAGGTTTCTCGGGAGGAGGGGGATTTTCAGGCGGAGGTTTCGGCGGCGGCGGCGGCGGAAGTTGGTAACCCCAAATATTTTCTGCAAGGCCAGGCCTTGCAGACTAAATCAGATGTTAATCAATTGTTTTCTCTCTAATTACGGGGCTTTTATGAATATAGCTAATCACGAAGTTTTCATAAGACATTAAATTATTTGAGGATGAGAAGAATTTGAGAATATCTTTACTGATGATCCAAGAAGTCTTTCTTTGTTCTAAGTATTCTGGAAAACTAGACGGCTGTTTAGTTAAAATGCGCAAGGACATGCCTTGCAAATCATTTATAGAAAATGATTGAGCAGGGTTTCTGTGAATATATGCTGAAAGATGTGTGAGTTGCTCATCTGTTTTTACTAAAACAGCTTTATAAACCCCCTGGTAAAGTGGCCCTACTCTTTTATGCTTTTTATTAAAATAAACGACATATCTAGTATTTAATGAATTCATTAACCGGTCAATTCCATCAGCAGATTTCTGGTGTACCAACAAGTGAAAATGATTAGGCATAAGACAGTAGGCTAACAGCTTAATCTCATCGGAGAAGTTATTTAACCTCAGTTGCTTAATCACTTTATCTTTTTCTATCCAGGGAACTTTGGGGTCTGATAATGTATTTTGTAATTTATCTATGTCCTTTGGAGTAAGATAGACTTTCAAATAAGAAAGAAATACACCGTAATCTTGCTTATCTTCAAATATATTTCGCTTTTCTACACCCCTGTTATATATATGGTAAAAACCGCCTGAGACATACGTTTTACGAGAATTTTTAGAAGGCATTAATTTAATAATAAATGAGCTTATCTTTATCTGCAAGGCCAGGCCTTGCAGAAATTATAGAGAGTTTTTAAGGAGGGTGATTTTGGTTTGGAGAAGGGATGAGGTCTCGGGATCAATAAATCTTGGAGTAAACATGACGAGATATTTGTTTGACATAGATAGCATTTGTTTGGCGACATAAGTTCTGCCCCAACCACTATATCTTTTTGCGGAGGTAACAAGGCGTACCAAAATTCTATATACACTCCTTCTTTTAATTTTATGGTTTTTATATGCAGTATTTAAGTCTTTGAGAATTTCATCGAAGCTGACTTCAGAAATATTTGAGTTATCAGAATTATCTTTAGATATACTGAGAAGATAAACATCTGTTTCTTCTTCCGTAATTGCGCCATTGTTTTCAGAGGTATACACATTCCCGCTTTCGTCGTATAAATAGGAATCTAACTTATAGGTGCCTATACTGCCGGAGACATGTGCGCTATAAATTCCACTTTCGGGCTTGGGATATAAAAATATTCCCAGTGACTCACTATTTAGAAGTCCACCACCTACATCATCAGTTAAGGGATTTTCTACAAAATAATCTCCTAGAAGTTCATTACCATCTTCGTCAAACACTTGAACTTTAAAACCTTCATTTAGAACTAACATGATGTATGAAAGGTCGGTGCTACTGGGATAATAGCTGTATATTCGGAAGTAGGGTCCTAAGTGATCTGCCTCTACTTGTGACAGCAACACATTTGTACTACTAGCGGGGTCATTTACAAAATAACCTAAACTTACTTTACTTTTGACAACAGCAAAATGCCCCGGAACCTTAACGACAGGAGGTCGTTCTGCTTCAAGTTCGCTGTCCAAGACATTGTTATCGGCTGGAAAAGTCATAAATTCTAGGGTTGGAGAATCCGGAGAAGAATTAGTGAGTGAATATCTAGAGACAGCCAGCCAGTTAAGAAGTCCATTTCTGATATATCCATCAGGTTGTGTTTTCAACCACTCGTTTAATCCATCGGGATTGATATTGTGGCCATGAGTTTGAAGAACCATAGAAGCAGAGGTTAAAGCACAACCCCAGCGTTCAATAGTTGGATTACTAGGAAACCATTGTGATGCATGGTCGTATTCATCATCATTCCAAGGTGGAGAATATTGTTTGATATCGGGGACACTTAAACCACCCGAGACATCTCCAAACGAAGCCATGTAGACGGTATTAAAATATTTGCGGGTATTAACATTATGCCCTCCTGTGTAGTAGAGATGAGTATCCGTGCTAACAAGCGAACCACAACAAAGAGGTTGAGGAAGCGAGTTTGTACTTTCTGTCCAGCTACCGATAGAGCCACTTTCATCGATTTCTGCATAATAAACGTTATCAACTGTTGTTGGACCCCAAGTGACTCCTCCAGCCAAAACAACAGAAGTCCCGATTTTAGTTGCCTTAGCGCTCTGAACAGGTTGAGGAAGAGGATCTTTTTCAATCCATGGACCAAGAGAGCCATCCGCCTGATTTATTTCTGCTTCGTATACTTTGTCAGACACACTGTTATATATACTTCCTCCAATAATTATTATCTTATTTCCAGATTCAACCATCTCAAATCCCCAAAGAGGATTGGGTAATGGCCTTACTTCCGTCCAGCCTCCAATTGTTCCATCTAAGGTATTAATTTCTGCCATATAAACCTTATCGCTGTGAGTAATACTTCCAGAGGCAATGCTAAACCCGCCAGCATAATAAATCCTATTATTCATTACTACTGCCTTTCCATGAGAGAGTTTATTTAATAGCGGAGTTGTGGAGGTCCAAGAGGCGATGGAACCATCTGATATCTGCCCTATATAAACGCTATTTATAGATGATGGAGGGGGATAAGTAGTTCCACCAAGAGTGTAAAAAAAACTATCTTTTTCAGCATAAGCAAACTGATAATTATCATGAGGAAAACTCAAAGGTGATATTTTCCAGGATGTTATCGATCCATCAGGATTTATTTCAGAAGACGAGATTTTTGAAGATAAAAAAGAAAAAGTAAATGTAATGATTGCTGGATGTGAATCACACGGATTTTTTAGAAAAAAATGACAGACGCTACCGTTGTGGGCGACTAGTTATTATATATTAACCCCCTTATTGCATTAGAAGTATCAGGTGGCCCCCTAAACATTTCCGAAAAAAGAGTCAAAATATCAATAATGTTAAACTTATATTTATGAAAGTTTCTGTTTGTTTGACATTGTATAACGAAGAGAAGAGTGTAGAAAGTACAGGAAAAAGTGAATAAAATTTTAAGGAATCAAGAAGCCTGAGTCGTGTGTGAATTCAGTACTTACACCGCCAATTACCCACTTTCCAAGGAATGCGCCCGTTGCGACCGTGTTTTGCTTAAGAAGTAGTGTTCCGTTTTCGACATAAACATTAGCCTCGATAATGTTTTGAACCCCAAATTTGGCTGCTTTTGGTGTCGCTCCCAAATTGCCATTGTTACCATTTATTCCTGTTATATACACTACGACATCTGAAGCATCTATGGTTGCCGATGGAGAGGGACGAACTTCTACATTCTCGCGAGTGCCTAGCTTGTCTGCAATGCGAATTTCTACAGATCCATCAAAATATATGTTTGCATTCTTTCGTATGTCCCAAGAGTTGAAATTATACTCTCCAGCACTAAAGGTTAGGGTTGCACCTGATCTAACTACTAGATCGCCATAGCTTCCCGGTGTAATTGACTGGTTATCGTTTGCAGGTACTTCAACATCGATTGTTCCAGGGGAAAAAACAGGAACTGTAGGAAAATCAGAAACCACAGGAAGATCCAGTGGTGTATTTTCATCACCAAGAACAGTACCGAGGCCACTAAGGTCATTGTAGAAAATATCCTGAACCTGTGACCCTTGCTTTAACTTGACACTATCTCCATATACGTCGCTTTCAGAATTAGTTATTTGTACTCCGTTTCCAATACTTGTTTCCACTCCCGAATCAAGGAATGGACCAGAACCAATGAGGCTGGCACCTACATCACCGTTATAAATGGTGGCATTTTGTTTTACCCACACTCCCTCTTCTCCAAGAATCACAAAGTCATTAGTAATTGGCGTGTCGATTGCAGTAACTGTGACATTGTCAAACCACACTTCCGTTGGATACACAGCCCCGGTTGTTAGCGCTAGTGCTATTCTTCCCGAAAGAAAAGGATCATCATTATCAGTATAGTCAATCGTTGGAGAAGTGTCGTCACCGAGAAATACCTTGATATTGTTATCATTTACTTGAATTCTAAAATGGGTTGACACGCCGTCTGGAAGGGAAATCGGCAGATCAACTGGTTCTATCCCTGTCGTTGTTGTGAATTTTTGCAACCACATGTGATTTTGGTACATATGGAGACCATAACCAACGGGCAGGTTAAGATTGGGGACGACAGTTGTTCTTTGATCATTAACTCTAAAGAAGACATTCCTATCAACTCCCTGTAAAGGGAACATGTCGAATGATAGCTCGTAGTTTGTCCACGAGAAGTCGCCACCCTGCGTTTCTACGCCGGATGAAGGTGTGGGTAGAACTAAACCGTAGCGCATGCTTCCCCCCACAAATTGTCTTGTCCAATCACCGGCAATGATATCCCATTGATACGATTTATCTTGCTCAAAATCGTCTTGAAATAATATTGGCTGTGCCCTGATCGCCATTGGCAACAAAGCTAAAAGTGCTAATAAAAAAATAGTAAAAACTATAAACGATCGCAAAATAGTTTTTATCACGTAAATTAAGTTAATCCTTTTTAAGTCTGTTTGTCAATTTCTTTGGACTAGGTCCAGACGAAAAGTCTCCATAAACAAGTTATAATACATTAATGGATGACAAGAGTTTATACGTCAAATACCACAAAGGTAGAAATCTTCAAAAAAGGGTAATTAGCGAAAAAAATTTCACTTATCGTAATATTATTGAGGTACTTAATAATATTAAATTTGGTAATCAGGTTTTAGATATAGGCAGCGGTGTGGGAACAATTGGCTTCTACCTAGCTTCTCAGGGTAAACAAGTAACCGGAATAGAGATAGCCCAAGAAGCAGTTACTGCCGCAACAAAATCTGCAAGGTTGATGGGTCTAGAAGGTAAGATAGATTTTATAAAAGGAGACTTTTTGAAATGGGAGGATGAGCGCAAGTTTGATTTTGTTATTTGCTCCGAGGTATTAGAACACCTTAGAGATGATAATAAAGCACTTGTAAACATTTACCAGCTTCTTAAAAAAGACGGGTTGTTATTGGTTACCGTGCCTTCCAAGAATGCTCCTCTATATAGATTGAGTTTAGCCGGAAAGTTTGATAAGAGAGTAGGTCATCTAAGAAGATATCAAATGAAAGAGATTGCTTCCTTGCTAAAGAAAAATCAATTCAGAATATTGCGTAAAAAAAAGACGGAAGGAATATTACGTAATTCTTTGTTTGTATTCAGAGTTGGCAACTTTCCAAATCGCTTGGCGAATAAATTTCCTCTTATTTCAGATTTTTTAACACTGATAGATAATATATTTCTTAAATTATTCGGAGAATCGAATATTATCGTTGTTTGCAAAAAAGTATGAGAATTTTGTTTCTAACCAGGCTTTATTGGCCGCATGTGGGGGGAGTGGAGAAGCACATAAGGGAGATTAGCTTGCGATTAATAAAAGATGGTCATGAGATTACTGTTATAACTACTAAACACAAAAAGAATTTAAAAGATGAGGAAAAATCTAAGGGAATAAAAATTGTTAGGTTTAAGCAGCCGAAAATTAAATATTTGGGACTTCTCTATACCTGGGTCTGGTTTTTTAAGAATATCAACTTAATAAGGGACAGCGATATAATTCACATCCACGATGTTTTTATATGGTATTGGCCGTTCAAATTACTTTTTCCAAAAAAATCCGTTTACACTACTTTTCATGGCCGTTGGGGTGAATATCCCCTAAAATTTGTAGATATCCTGCAAAAAAAAATTGGTGCAAGGTTTTCAAATAAAGTTTTGAGTATTGGAGAATACATTCCCAGAAATTACGGATTCAAATCAGACTATCTATCATATGGAGCGGTTGAAGTTCCAAAGGAACAGGAGAGGAAAGACAATGACCTTATTGTCTATGTTGGCAGATTAGACAAAGATATTGCTTTACAAAAATATTTTGAAGTCTTTAGAAGAATTAGTAAAAAGAGAGTTGAGTTTTGTGGGGATGGAGAGCTTAGAAAAGAATGTGAACGTTATGGAAAAGTTCATGGATTTACCGATCCTACTCCTTTCTACAATAAAGCCAGATTTTGCTTTGCCAGCGGATACTTAACTATTTTAGAAGCAATGGCACATAAATGTATTGTGGTTACGGCTTATGATAGTCCTTTAAAAAGAGATTATTATAAACTAGCACCGTTCTACAAGTGGATTATTTCTTCTGATTCACCTAAACAAATTGCAAAATTAATAGAGGATTATTCGAAAGATAAAACTAAAACCCAAAAAATACTCAATGAGGGTTATAATTGGGTAAAATCACAAACGTGGGAGAAGCTTACAGAAAAATATTTAAAATTGTGGAGGAGAGATAAAGAGTCAAGTTTCTAGTGGATTACAACGTTACCGCCAGTAATCGCAGTTGTTGGGTCTTCGTCATTACCGGCACCTAACTCGTTATCATATACAACTTCATCGTTGCTATCTATATCCCAAATTTTGATACGGAATTTATCCACTCCTCCGCCTCCATTTACAGCCCCATCTGTTCCTGAAAGCTGAAAGCCGTAGTTTTCGTCACCATTGACGGTTCCAGTCCCTTTAAATTTTGCCTGTGGACCAGCAACTACTAACCAGTCGTAATCTGAGCTGTGGAAATTCAAGTCAGCAACTTTAAATCGGAACTGTGTTTCACCCGTTGGAACATTTGCACCTCGCTGATATTTTGAGACAAAACCAAAGTTAGCCTTTCCTGTAAGAGTCGAGTTAGTTGGATAAGCCCCGATCGGTGAGTCAACCCAACCCCCACCTGTAACAAAACTACCATCAGCGTCGAAAATTACTACAAATTGAAATGTTTGCAGTGTTGAATCGTTATCATCATCAGATACTGTAACTTTTACTTCATAAACTCCGGCTGAGGTATAGAAGTGACTTCCTGTTACTGTACCACTTAACTGATCCACTGTTCCCGGGGAGGTTAATGTATCACCCCAGTTCCATTCTGCGGTGTGAGCATCGGGTATACCCGCATCTGTGAATGTTACACTTGTGTTAATTTGCGTGCTAGTCTGAGAAGGGTCCACGGGTGCAGTGATTGCACTTACAGCAGGTGCAACATTCAAAACACCTACAATAGCTTGATCGGTTGCCGTAAGACCTCCGTCATCTGTTACCTGGACTGCGATTATAGGGCTGCTAGGACCGTCAAGTGTAGCCGCTGAGAAATTCACACTCTGACCGGGTGTTTCAAAGCTTCCATTATTGTCCAAATCCCATGCATAAGTTAACGGACCATTTTCAGGATCGCTTCCAGTCGCACTAACTGTCACCTGGTTACCCTCGTCTACACTGTACGGTCCCCCCGCATCAACTGTGGGTGGGGAATTAAGAAGATCACCGATTGCGAATAACGAGAGTGTTGGGGTCTCGCCTGTTATTATATTGTTAACCGTATTCACAGAAACTGTTATATCTTGCCAGCCGGAACCATCCCAATGGAAAAGTTTAAGATTTGATTCTTGCCCCTGAACATCAGCTTCATCATAAGTGAACGAAACGGCAACAAGCCCTGTATATTCAGCAGTTGTTGTCATTTCGTAGTAGTCACGTAGGAATCTATATTGTGAAGGCGGTTGTCCTCCTTGTGGGTGAGAAGTAGTAGTTACACTCATAATGCCCGAAGCGGTAACTTCAGTAAATGTAACAGTGATGTTCCCTAAAGTTACCGTTACATTCTGTCCAACAGGAACGCTTACAGAGCTAGTTGTTAAGTCTATTCTTTCTCCTGCGTTTAGAGAAATTGGGATAATTCCTACATCAACCCGGTTTTGTGTAATAATATGTACTCGGTAATCTTCTGGGAGGAGAGGTATATTAAATCCATCAGCAGAACCAAAGCTATTCCATGGGCCATTGGTGTAGTTAAATGGGTTACCTGATATTGGGCATGGGTCTGTTTCCAGTGGGCCGCAGAATTGAACATATCCGTCCGAAAGTACGCCATTAACCCTCAAATTCCCTTTAACGAAGCCAATGGTATTTGTAAGATCAAAGTCGGCGAGAACTGTCTCATTTTGTCCCACCGTTACTGTTTGGTTGCTAAAAACTTGCCCAAGTTGCTGAGGAGCACCCTGCTGAGTTTTGTAAACAGTTACAGAGTAAGTATCTGGAGGAAGAGCCCATCCTGTGGAGTAGAAGCCATCCTCAAAGCGTGTAAAATACACTTGACTAAACCCTGCTGTATTGCCGTCTACCTTAACGGCGTACATAGCAAGTCGCCTTTCTGTGTCCCACGAAACCGTTCCGTAGATTAGACCTAATTCTATTTCAAATTGAGCTATTGCTGGTTGGGGTTGAGGAGCCAGAGTGAAGAGTAGAACGAAGATAATACCTACAATATATTTCCAAATATTTTTGAAATCCATTAATATATTGTACAGAAAATGTTTCGTTTTGCCAATTGCTTCTAAGTTAGTTAATGACTAGCTGAAAGGCTCGTATTGATTAGAATATTTCCCTTTTTCTGTTTCTATCAAATTGAGATGTCTTATTGCACCCTGTAGCGATTGAAAGTAGAATTTATTATGAGATTTAAGATCTTACACTTGTTTTTAACATGATCAGCTTGCTAAATAATTTCGCTCGAAAAAAGACGTTCTTCTATATTTCAATACTGTTTTTTATTACGTTGTGGGCGTATCGCATGTTTAAAATAAATATGATTATTATAAATGGCCATCTTTTTGATTTTTATAAGCTTTTTTATGCCGCCAAAGAGTTGATAGGAGGGGGAGAGAGTGATTTTATAGCCTCGTCTTCTTATGGTCCACCTATAATTTACATACCTTATATTCCTTTAACGTTTCTATCATTCAAGCTAGCTGAGTTTATAATTACATACATCAGTCTAGCCGCTTACTTTGTTGTTTTTTATTTATTTTGGAAGAGAAACTATTCAAAGACAAATCCATACTTTTGGTTCTTTATCGGCATACTAGCTTTTTCGTTCCCAATTATTTATTCCTTAGGAATGGGTAATCCAATTGGGCTTATACTTCTGGGAATATATAGTTTTTTCATTTTTAAGAGGGGTATTATTATTGGTTTTTTTTACGGCATAGCAAGTATGCTGAAATTATTTCCTTTGATAATGCTACCTTTTATGCTGCTTGATAAATATATAAGGAAAGAAAAAGTCTTAAATAAACAGACAAAAAGATTCTTAATGGCTTTCTTTGGAGTTGTAGCAGCTATATTGCTTGCTGTGCCGCGTGATGTCTGGATAAAATACATTCATTTCATTTCTAGTATTTTTGGCAAAGTCGCCACAGGGGTTGATTTAACTGCTTATAATCAATCTTTTTCATCCGGAATTTCCAGGATTGGGATTATGGTCTATACTTTCTCACTAGTCTATTGGTTCTTTGTTTTGCTAATGCTTTCATTATTAATTTTTTATACCTTTTACTTAATTAAAACTAATAAAAAATTCGATATTGAGTTTTATCTTTTTTTAATAGCGTTTATTCTTCTTATCCACCCTTTTCCTTGGCAATATTACTATGCAATATTTATGCCGTTTTTGATGATAAAAATATTCGAAAAAAGATTTGAGTATTTATTAATTTTTATTATTTTATTTGTAGATGGCAATAGGGTACATATTTATCCTTTGTTAGATAATTTTTTATTAGGATCTCAATTTTACGGAATTTTACTTTTTTACTTGCTAATAGGTCTAAAACCAATTAGGAATAAATTGTCTATGAGCATATGAAAGTTTCGGTATGCATCACTGTTTTTAATGAAGAGGGAAGTATCTCCCGGCTACTGAACTCTTTACTAGACCAAACAACGAAACCCGGGGAAATTGTGATAGTTGACGGAGACTCGAAAGATAAAACTGTTCAAATTATCAGGCATTATCAAAAAAAGGACAAACGGATTAAGCTGCTTATCGAGCCGGGGTCGGTGGCTCATGGTCGAAATACGGTAATTGAGCTGGCAAAATATCCAATTATCGCCTCTACCGATGCAGGATGTATAGCAAGAAATGATTGGTTAGAGAAAATAACGGAGCCATTTAAACACAAGAATGTAGGTTTGGTAGCCGGCTTTTATAAAATGGCGGCAGGAAATTCGATGCAGCGGGCAATGAATGTATTTCACGGTATCTATCCTGACAAGTTTGACCCGACAAGCTTTTTACCTTCAGCGCGCTCCGTAGCATTTAGGAAGAAGGCTTGGGAGAGAGTAGGAGGGTATTCGGAAAAATTAGAAAAAGCCGGGGAGGATACCCACTTTTTTTACAAAATCGTGAAACACGATGTGAAAATAGTTAGGGTGAAGGAGGCGATAGTGGAGTGGAAGGAGTCGGCTACATTTAATTTTAGCGATTCGATGAAGAAATTTTATTCTTACGCAAAAGGGGACGCACAAGCCGGAATTTGGTGGCACCCCGAAAAACAACTTGCGTCGCACAATATTAAGGTTTCTTTAATATACCTTCGTTATATCTTAGGTTTGATCCTTGTAATTTTTGGCTTTACTAATCCCCTACTTTGGAATCTAGCGCTTGCTGGGCTTGTAGGATATATTTTTTGGGCTTTTAGAAAAGTTTATTTACTCACTCAAGATTTAAATGCGGGATTGTGGGGAATTATTATCCAATTTTCATCCGATTTCGCCGTCATGGCCGGTTTTATAGCAGGGTTGATTGCCAAGAAACAATAAATTCGATGAAGAAAGCACCTCGATCTTGCCCCCTTTTAATAATTGTTTTTATTTCTTTGGTTTATTTTTCTTTTCTTGTCAATCGGGGGATAATCTTCTACGACGAAGGGTATATTGCCGAAGCTTCATATCTTGTCTATTTAGGGAAGATTCCTTATAAAGAATTTTTCTTTCAATACACCCCCCTGTCAGCTTGGCTGGGGGCGATTTGGTTCAAGCTTTTTGGTGTCGGCATTCTAAAACTTAGATGGCTGGCGCTCCTTATATCTGTCGCTACTGTCAGCCTGTCTTATTTAATTTCTGAGAAGTTTTTGGGAAGGCTTGGAGGGTTTTTCGCGTCGCTTACGATAATGTTTTGGACGTTTCCTCATGCCAATTTTTTATGGCCCTCCTCCTTAAGCTTATTCTTTTTTACCCTCACGTTATTTTTGTTGCTTCGATTTTACGAAACTAAGAATAAAAGTTATATTTTTTGGGCGGGAGCTTCGGCGGGATTGAATTTGCTATCAAAGCAAAATTTGGGTTTAGCCAGTCTGGCTGCCTTCGGGATTTTGTCGTTTCTAACCTTTAAGAAAGTTGAAAAACCTAAAATTCTATATTTTTACTACGGCGCCTTTCTAGTTATTTTAATCGGTGCTTTAATAATTTCTTTTCAAAACCCTACCTTTGTCGGCATCTCAAAGTTTATATCCCGCTCTGTATCCGCGGGGATAGGCGAGACTCATTTTTGGCCATATCCCTTCTTTAGCAAACCGAACCCAGGCTTTTATGGTATAGCTAGATGGGCCGGCAAGATGCTTCTATATAACCTTGCCCCTGCTTCCTTAGTTATCGGAATATTTCTCTTAATGAAGGGCAAGCTCGAAAACATCTTATTAAAGACAACCTTCATTTTTACCATTGTGCATTATTGGGCTGTTTCTTGGCCGACAGCTGATCTTGCTCATGTGGGTTTCGGCGTTCCGGCAATAATAATGCTCTTTTCCAGCTGGAAAAAAATCAAGATAAAAGGGATGAGGGTTTTTTCAATTTTTTCAATCATTTTTCTCCTGGGAATCGGACTCTATAAAGCAAATTTTATGCGTTATTACACCTTTGAAGCTCCGTTTAGATTTCAAAAAAACCCAATAACTATCAGGGAAGAAAGGATTTTGGTAGATGAGAACCATGCGTTTTTATCAAATAGTTTATTAAAGGCAAAAGAAGAGCTTTTTGGGGATGAAAGTGTTTTTATTCATCCATATGCGCCGATGATATATTTTATCCTTGATAAAGAACCGCCGGTTACTGAGCTTTACACGGTTGATTGGATATTAAATGAAGACAGTCAAAGAGAAGTCATTAACGAATTAAAAGAGAATAATGTCAATTGGGTGATAATTGAAATTTGGAGAGAGCTTGGTTCAAAATCGCAAATTACACAATATATCGCTGAAAATTTTTCCAGTGTTCGGAAAATTGGCGGTCTTGACGTGCTTAAGAAAATAAAATGAGTATTTCAAAAATAGTTAAGTTAAAAAGCAGCGATTTTTTTCCTGTTCTTCTAATTGTAGCGATTGCCCTTTGGAGTTTAGAGCCGGTTCTTCGCAACTTCACGACTTCCTTATCTCTAGGCCATGAAGATCTTCAATTGACTTGGATGTTGAACCAAACGATTCAAAAAATACCCAATAACCTGGCAAATATTTTTCAGGGCAACATTTTTTATCCTCTCGAGGACGTGATGGCATTTTCGGATTTATTTATACCATCAGCCTTCCTAAGCTGGCTGCCGGTTTATTTAACCGGTGAACCTGTTTCCGCTTTCAACTTTTCCTTGATTTTCAGCCAAGTTTTATCAATGCTTGTTATCTATTTTTGGTTTAAGGAAATGACGAAAAGCAAGTGGGCGGCTTTTTTAGGCGCGACAGTTTTAGGGCTAAGCCAAATTCGGATGCATTATTACGTCCATTTGCACACCTGGAATATGCAGTGGTGGATAATTTCTGTCTGGATGATTTGGAAATATCGGACTTATGCAAAAAAGAAATATCTCTGTATTGCCGGAGTATTTATTGCCATTCAATTATGGGAAAGCCTTTTACCGGTTTTTTGGATTGGGGCACTTGGAATAGTTCTTCTATGGCCAAGGCTCAAGCTTTTATTAAAGAACTGGAAGAACCTGCTGGCAATATCGGCAATGGTATTTGTCTTGACACTGCCGGCAACGAATGCCTATTTGGGAGTTTCCCGGCGCTTTGATTATTAAAGAAGCATCAGGGATGCAGCCCACTTTTCGATGAGTATCGAGAATTTGTGGGGAGATTTCTTAAGCCCAGGGTTATATATTCTCCTTTTTGTCTCACTACTGTCTTTTAATAAAAAGCAAATCCTGAATAATAAAACCCTAAGATGGATGTTAGTAGTTGTGTTTTTGGGATTGATAATGTCTTTCGGCCCGGTAGTAAAAATTAACAATAAACCTTTAAAATATCTAATATTCCCATTCCTTTACCTTCTGCATTAGCTTATTATATTGTTCCTGGATTCGGCGCCTTGAGAACCCCGTCGCGTTGGATTTTGCCGGCGGCCTTGGGGGCATCAGGAATTATTGCCTACGGCTTTAGCCGATATAAATCAAAAAAGATTTTATATCTGGTTTTGCCGGCTATTCTTCTAGCCGTAGCTGGAAGGACTCAAATTCCAAATAACACTCTAGTTCCGACGGTTGAAAACTACCCCCAGGTTTATAAACAATTAAAGACTCTGCCTGGGGAAGTAATTATTGAACTACCGATGTATACCTGGAGTGCAGGAGAAATTCATGTTGAGGAGATGTACCGAATGCTTTATAGCTTGGACCATAAAAAGAAAACAGTTAATGGCAAGACAAGTTTTCATCCACCGGAGTGGGAACAACTGATGGCTGATTTAACTACTGATTTTCCCAGCAATGTTCTTGAGAAAAGGCTACATGAACGCGGTGTCAATTATATAGTTGTTCATAAAAATCAGTATCAACCAGAACGACTTTTATCTATTGAAGAATGGGGAGAGAATAAGCTAATATGGCAGGATTTAGAAACTATGGGTTTCGAGCTTTAATAGACGGGTGAATGATATACTACTGAAACATAAACGTGGCAAGAAACACAATTAATAACAAAACTATTTTAATAACCGGGGGTACCGGTTCGTTTGGGAGCTATATAGTCAAGGAGCTGCTAAAAAAAACCCCCAAACAGGTAATTATCTTTTCCAGAGATGAAGATAAGCAATATTCCCTTCAGCATGAACTAAAAAATTTCAATAAAAAAATTAGATTTGTTATTGGCGATGTCCGTGATTTCAAGTCAATTGATAAAGAGATGAGGGATGGTGTCGATATAGTTCTTAACGCGGCAGCATTAAAACAAATCCCCAGTACCGAATACAATATCTTAGAAGCAATTAGGACTAATGTAATCGGGGCACAGAATGTAGTTGATGCCTGTATAAAACATAACGTTAAAAAAGCGGTTACAATCAGTACAGATAAAGCAGTCGAGCCGATAAATGTCATGGGATTGACTAAAGCTTTGCAGGAAAGAATTTTTACTCTAGGTAATAAACAAAGGGGAAAATCCAAAACCAAATTTGCCTCTGTTCGATACGGAAATGTGGTTGCCTCTCGAGGCTCGGTAATCCCCCTCTTTAAAAAGCAGATTGAGGACGGGGGGCAAGTAAGCTTAACCGATAGAAGAATGACTCGATTTATCTTAACTCTTCAGGAAGCAATACAGCTAGTTTTTGACGCTTTGGAAGATATGGTTGGCGGTGAGGTTTTCGTTCCAATAATAAAACCTTTAAAAATTTTAGATCTCGCCGAAGTAATGGTAAAAGAACTCAAGTCCAAAAACAAAAAAATTAAGGAAATTGGGATAAGACCGGGAGAAAAACTACACGAAACACTGATATCCCCAATAGAATCAATAAAAGCGATAAAGAAAAAGAAATACTACCTGGTTTTACCTCAAATAGAGTTGACCGAAATTGGCCATACTTATAAACTCCGTACATTTAAAGATAAAGAGTTTAGGTACTCTTCCGATAAGGGGCCGTTTATGACAAAGAAAGGTATTAGAAATATTCTTAAAGAAGAAAAGATACTTTAGGGGAAAAAATCTATTTACTCTTACCGTAGGTGCCTGATTTCAAAGCATCGACGCCTCTTTTTTCGGATTCAAGTCTTTTCGCATAATCCTCTGATTGATACAGTTCGTCTAGAAGGCCTTTATAGTGGGTGCTTCTATGAGGTAGTATCTCTTCGGCAGAAATGAATGTTTTTCTAGTTTTTTCTTTAAACAAATGAACCTGCTTTACCAGTTTGTCGTCGTCTTTGTCAGAGGCTAGCTCATCAAGTCTGTTTAGCATTTCCTCAGCTCTTGGTACGTGGTAGCCGTTGGTAAGAATGGCGATATTTTTCCAGTTTTCTGACAGGCTTAGGTTAACTATTTCTCTTAACTCATCATATGTACTTTTCGATACTTCCTCCTGAACAATTTGGTTTTTATTTACCCCGAGTTTTATTAATTCTTGAGACATAATACTTGATTGGCTTGGGTCACTGGGGGTGGGATAATAGGTAGCCGTTAATACAAGTTTCGTTTCAGGAAAATATTCAGCCAATTCAGCCGCGGCGATGATTCTTGCTTTTCCACCCAATACACCGAATTCGCCTTGTAGGTCGCTATATGATGCGGTAGTTATGCCTCTTTCCCGCTTGACCGTTCCCCCGCTTAATATAAAAATTGCTTCTGGGTTTTGATCTCCTAATAGTTCTTTATAAATTGATTTTTTATCTTGTCCTTCAGCTTTTTCCATGAGGCAAATTATATATTATTTTGAATCGGCAACAAAGCTATAAAAACCAATCAGGTCATCTCTAAGGAGAATATTGAAGTTTGATTTAACATATGAGTTAAGCGGGCGTTGGACAAAACCGGGTTTATTTTTGAACTCAACCGCTTTTACTTTAGCGGCGTTAATTCCGAAAACGCGGCAAATATTTAAAGCAAAGCTGTATTTTGATATTCTTTTTGAAGTAAAGATGTTCAGTAAGCCCTTTTTATTTCTATTCTTATAAATTTCTTTTACCAGACGGTTTATCGATAGCGGATTAAAGTACATATTTGGGTAGGCATTTACTTTCTTTTTATTAAGAAGTGATTTAACGAGATAAGTGTTCTTACTATAGAAGCTGGTTCTAATTATTAAGCTGTCTTTTTCGTCAAGAATTTTCTCGCCGATAAGCTTTGAAAGACCGTATATGTTTAACGGGTAAAGAGCATAGTCAGAAGATAAATGAATCAGCTTTTTATTGTATTTTTTACACCCTTTTTCGAGATAGTCCACGGCAATTGCGTTTACTTCAAAGCATTTTACCGGGTTTTTTTCGCACTGCTTAATATCGGTAAGCGCAGCACAGTTTAAAATGTAGCTTGCTTTCGATGTTTTAAGAGTATTATCCACAGCTTTTTTATTGGTGATGTCGCAATCTGCTTTAGTAACTTTTTCGGTTATATCCGGATACAAAGAAGAAAAGCAATTTGCGAGGCGGGAGTTTCCTCCCAGGATAAGAAATTTGTCCATATATTTGAGCAATGTTAGCACATATTTGATAGACTTATACAGATTCTGGCCGTGGCTAAAATGAAAAAAGGGAAAGTAGCTAGACGAAAAACCTGCAGATTGTGTACCAGTAAGAACCTAACTCAAACTTTAAATCTGGGATACATGCCCCATGCAGGGGATTTTTTAAAAAAGGAAAGTGTTGGTAAAGAGAAGTATTATCCTTTAAAAATATGGTTATGCAATAATTGTTCTCATCTTCAGGTTCTTGACGTGATTAAACCGAAAATTCTCTTTGAAAATTACCGATATTTATCCTCAATAGGTTTGTCCAACCATTTCGAAGAATATGCAAAGGAAATGAAAAAACGTTTTTTGGAAAAAGACTCTTTTGTTGTAGAGATAGGAAGCAATGACGGCGTGCTTTTAGCTCCTCTCAAGAAACTGGGAATTGATGTTTTAGGCGTAGATCCTGCAAAAAATATTGCCAAAATAGCAAAGAAAAGAGGAATCCCTGCTTTAGTTAATTATTTTAGTGAGAAAGTTGCTCAGAAAATAATCCGGGAAAAAGGGCAACCGGATGCGGTATTTGCCAATAATGTCTTGGCGCACATAGATAATATGGATGATGTTTTTCGCGGTATAAAGCTCCTATTAAAGCCTGAAGGGACATTGGTTTTTGAGGTACATTACTTGCGTGATCTAGTTTCCAAACTTCAATATGATTTTTTTTATACCGAACATTTAAGCTACCATTCACTCACCTCAATTATTCCGTTTTTACAAAAATATGAAATGGAAATATTTGATGTTAAGAAAATCCCAATTCACTCCGGTTCAATAAGAGTCTATGTAAAATTTAGGAAGAATAAAAAGTATAGAGTGAGGAAAAGCGTTAGAAGGATACTTGGTGAGGAAAAGAAAATTGGAGTCCATCAAGAAAAATATTATCAAGATTTTGCAGAGAAGGTTAATATGCATAGAAGAGAAATAAGGAAACTCATTAAATCACTTAAGAGAAAAAATGAAAGAATTGTCGGTTATGGAGCCTCTGGTAGGGCGAATACTCTTCTTAATTTTTGTAAAATAGGCAATAATGACATCGATTATATTGTGGACGAATCTCCAGAAAGGCAAGGGAGGTATACACCGGGAACTCATATTCCGATAGTTAACCCCGAAAAATTTAGGAAAGATGACGTTAAGTATGCCTTACTTTTTGCCTGGAGCTACCAAGAACAAATCTTAAGAAAAGAGAGAAAATTTTTAAAAAAAGGAGGGAAATTTATTCTACCTCTTCCCAAAGTTAGAATTTATCCCTGAGAAAGGAAGAGGCATTATAATTAAGCTAGAATACTACTACATGGGATATTTTAAAAATGCTTTAAAAGGTCTTTCTTGGATGGGGGCGCTGCGCATTGTTACCAGGCTCCTTGCATTTGGCAGAATCGCAATTTTAGCCAGAATATTGGTTCCGGCTCAATTCGGCTTATACGGAATAGCGGCTTTAGCTCTTTCTCTTTTGGAAACATTCACCGAAACGGGAATTAATGTCTTTCTAATTCAGCTTAAAAAAGACATTAATGAATACATCAATACGGCGTGGGTAGTTTCTATTGTCAGGGGATTTCTAATCTCTATGGTAATCTTTTTTTCAGCCCCTTTGATATCCGGATTCTTTAATTTTCCCGATGCTTTACCTCTTTTACGCTTGATAAGCATCGTTCCCATAATCCGTGGATTTATTAATCCGTCAATTGTTAAGCTTCAAAAAGATTTGAAATTCAATCAGGAATTTAAGCTTAGGGGCGTTATTTATTTGACAGATGCGTTGATTGTTGTAACAGTTGCCCTTACTACCCGGTCAGCAACCAGTTTGATTTGGGGACTAGTCGGTTCATCACTTTTAGAAGTGGTTCTCTCCTTTGTCTACATGAAGCCTCGGCCTACTTGGTTAATAGAAAGGAAAAAAATAAAGCAAATCATCGAAAGGGGAAAATGGGTGACCGGTTACGGAATTTTTGATTATCTTTATCAAAATCTCGACGACGCAATTGTGGGCAAGCTTTTAGGAGTGGCTCCATTAGGGCTTTATCAGGTCGCTTACAAAATATCTTCTCTTCCTGTATCCGAGGTTGCCGATGTATTTTCTAAAGTGACGTTTCCGATTTATGTAAAAATAACCTCTGACCCAAAAAGACTTATAAAAGCTTTTTTGAAAACTGCGAAAACCAGCAGTCTGATAATGGTTTTAATGGGTTTGGGAATAATTATTTTTCCGAAAGAGATAGTCTTGATTATCTTAGGAGAAAATTGGCTTTCGTCCGTTCCGATATTAAGAGTCTTAGCTGTTTTTGGAGTTCTTAAAGGAATTGTCGGTATTTCGCTTTCGTTATTTTTAGCTCAAGAGAAGCAAGAATACGTCACCGCGGTAACATTTGCGACCTTGTTAAGCCTTGTGATATCAATATTTCCGCTTGTAAATCGTTATGGAACAGTTGGAGCGGCTTATTCGGCAGTCTTGGGGTCGGTGGTTGGGCTTCTGATAGCATTTTATTACACAAAAAGAATGCTTAAAAATGAAAAAAAGTAAATCGAACTGGGAATATCCCCATTGCAACCTCTGCAATCATAAAAATTTTGATATTTTATTGAGAGATGCTTCTTCCTGGATGAGTAAAGGTAAATTTAGAATAGTTAAATGCAGAAAATGTGGGCTAGCATATGTTTCTCCGCGGCCAAAACAGAAAGATATTCACAGGTATTATGAACCGGAATCATATTGGGGATTTGACCTGACTAGCATAAAACTTGAGGACGCTGCCAAAAAAAGAGATAAGGCGTATGGAGTGCTTTACGAAGAAATATTCAAAAAAAGTAAGCGAGGGTCAATTTTGGATGTCGGGGCTGGTACAGGGCTGTTCCTGACAAAATTTAAGGAAAAAGGTTGGAATATAAGGGGAGTAGAACTGTCTGAAGAAGCATGCCAGTATGCAAAAAAAAATAACCAAATTGACCTTGAAAAAGGTGATTTATTAAATCAGGCGTATCCCAATAAGAGTTTTGACGTTGTCACTTTAAACGCGTGCCTGGAGCATTTATATAAACCAAAAGAGACACTAGCGCTTATTAATAAACTTTTAAGAAAAGGAGGTCTGGTGGTTATAACAGTTCCCAACTTTGATAGTATCGGCAGGCGGTTGTTCGGAAAAGAATGGTATGCCTTACAACCTCCTACTCACCTTTACCATTTCACTCCAAAAACACTATCTTCAATGCTAAAAGATACCGGCTTCAAGATCAATATTGTCAATCATTCATATTGGCAGCATAATTATCACATTATTTTTGAAAGCATCAGGATGCTTTTATCTCCCAAATTTAAAAAACTGCCCGAAGGGGGATTAAAGGATAAAAAAGCACTAGTAAAAAAATCTGAACCTACCGTTCAGTTGGAAATCGGGAAAATTATGGCAAAGCTGACTGCTAGCTTAATTGCACTTTTTGGACCGATATTGAAGAAAGGAGAAGTTATCACTGTATATGCTGAAAAAGATTAAAGTTTCAATTTTATTTGTATATTATAAGGAAAAGAAAGAGCTGTTTGGCTGTCTTAATTCAATAAATGAAGTAAATCCCAAGATTTCGTACGAAATTATCGTTGTTGATAATTCAGACAGTAGTGCATTAGAAAAAGAGATAAATAGTAAATACCCTTACGTAAAGTATGTTAAGGCACCCAGTAATTTAGGTTTCGGTAAGGGAATAAATCTGGCTGCTAGACATGCTAAGGGTGAGTATCTATTTACATTAAATCCTGATACAAAGATTCTTCCGGGGACTCTTGAAAAGCTAGTTGGTTTTGCTGAAAAGAAAAAGGGCAAGGTGGCAGTAGCGCCGATGCTGGTTGATGAGAACCTGAAAAAGGTACCCGCGGTTGGCTCAAAAGAACTGACTCCCCTTAGGGGTATTTTTGCCCTTTCCTTTATCAATAAAATTTTTCCGCAAAATCCGATATCCAAATCATACTGGATAAAGACTAAGGGTAAAAATAGAGCATATCGAGCCGATGTAATTCCCGGAATTTTTTTAATTAAAAAAAGCATTTTTCAGGAGCTGGGTGGGTTTGATGAGCACTTTTTTCTTTATTTCGAAGACACGGATTTTTTTAAGAGATTAAAAGAAAAAGGATACTCGTCATATATTCTTCCGGAATCTCAAATAATACATATAGGTTCGGTCGCAACTTCTAAACAGCTTGGGACAAGTAAAGTTATGGCTCATAGCCGTTTTTATTACTTTAAAAAGCATTATGGATTAGTTAAGGCTTTGACCGTGGAGATGTTCGCCAGGTTTTCTAAATGGCAAGCTTCCATGCTAGCAATTTTAGCATTATCTTCATTTCTACTTTTTTACAGAATTAATAGCTCAATGATGTTTATCGGGGATTTTGCCTGGATATATTTATCCGCTCGGGATATGTTTTTGTCCGGCGAAATTCCTTTAGTAGGAATTGCATCAAGCGTACCGGTATTTAAACAGGGAGCGGTATTTACCTGGATGCTAGGTGTGGCACTTTGGCTGGGAGATTTCAATCCAGTTTCAGGTGCAATTATGACGGGCATGATTGCCCTTTTTGCAGTGTGGTTCACATATTATCTAACGAGCTTGTGGTTTGGAAAAAAAGTAGGCATTATTTCCGCCCTAATAGCTGCGACTTCACCGCTTATTGTTATTCACTCCCGGATGCCTTTTGAAACAGCGCCTATCTTTTTTGTTACCTTACTTATTGCCTGGTCAACATACCAGATTACACAGAATAAAAAGTATCATTATTTTTTTCTAGGCTTGTGGCTCTCCTTGCTTTATCAGCTGGAATTAGCAGGATTTATATTAATACCGGCGGTTTTGCTATCCTTGCTTTGGCAAAGAACAAAAGTTACCAGCAAAGAGCTCTTTGGATTTATCTATGGAGGACTTTTGGGGCTAACACCTTTTATTATATGGGATTTGAAGCAAGGGTTGTATTTACAAACTTTAGGTTTTACTGCTTGGGTTTTTACTAAAATTTGGGAAGGGATAACAGGTTTTGCGGCTGGGGGATTTAATGCGGCCAGTTATAGAGCGGGTTTAGATTATTTAGTTCGCTTTATCTATCCTTCATCACCCTATTTTGCCCAAGCTCTTGCCTTATTCTCCCTGGCAGCATTTTTAATATATGTTTTCCAACACATGAGGAAATTAGCTTTTGAGTATAAATTTATCTTTTTATGGTTAACATTCGCCCTTTCAGGATTTATTCTTCGGGGGATAGTTTCTGAGGCTTATACTCCTCTTTTATTTTTTCCTTTGATTTTGGTAATTTCGCTTTTATTTAGGTGGATGCTAAAAAAAGCCGGTACTATTGCCTGGGTATTAATAATAGCGGTATCAATGGTTAATTCAGTTTACCTAATACAGAGAAACTATCTACTCCCGGAAGTCTATGGATTACCTTATTCTGAGAGGGAAGAAGCGGCCGAGTTTATCGTTAATGATGCAAAAGGTTCTCCATATGATTTGGTTTACGTTGGTCCAAGGAACGAATTCATTGCGGCGGATAATAATTATCGGTATCTTTTATGGTGGAAGGGAAACGAGCCTCAGGTAGGAGCTGATTTAATGTACGCCGTTTTTGACCCGAAGGATACATTTAGAGGGAAATTCGAGCGAGTGAAAGTGTTTAAGGGTATTATCGTTGGTGTAATAAACAAATGATTAGTGCAGTTATTCTAACTAATAATGAGGAAGGAAATATTAAAGAGTGTATCAAAACGGTATTATTTTGCGATGAGGTTTTAGTAATTGATGATAATTCGGAGGATAGTACACGGGGAATTGCTGCCTTGTTAGGAGCAAAAGTTTATCAAAGAAAGCTGAATAGTTTTGCTGCTCAGCGGAATTTTGGGCTAAAAAAGGCAAAAGGCGATTGGGTTTTATTTGTTGATGCTGATGAGCGAGTATCGAAGCAATTAGCGAGGGAGATAATTCAGGTCACTAATGATCCAATTCTCGAGTATGATGCCTTCACTATTAAAAGAGTTGATCACTTGTGGAGCAAGCAATTGAATCATGGAGAAACCGGGAACCTTTTTCTTGTAAGGTTAGCCAAGAAATCAAAAGGTAAGTGGAAGCGGCAGGTTCACGAATATTGGGATGTTAAGGGCAGGGTTTACACTCTGTCAAATCCACTTAATCACTATCCTCACCCTGAAATCCACGATTTTGTTAAAAGTATTAATTGGATGTCAAATATGCATGCTAAAGCTAACTTGGAAGAAGGAAAACATTCATCTATTGTAAAGATTGTTGTTTGGCCGGGGGTTAAATTTTTCGTTAATTATATACTTAAGGTAGGATTTCTTGATGGGATACAAGGATTTGTATCCGCAGTGCTTATGAGTTTTCACTCATTTTTAGCCTGGAGCAAGCAATGGCAAATGCAAAAAAAAGCATAATAACAAAACTATCCGGCATTGTAATTTTTACCTATTTAGCAATTTTTCCATTAGGTCAGCTAATACGTTTGAATTTTGACTTATTTGGTAATCAAATAGCTTTGCACCCTGTTGATATTGTGGCCGGTTCTGCACTTATTTTATTAGTATTTGGCAAAGTAGGTAAGCCCAAGGTATTTAGATTTATTTTGGGGTTTTTGGCAGTATCTTTATTTTCACTCCTCTTTTCACTAACATTTTATAATAGCTCTAAGGTTTTGGTCGGAGCATTTTATTTACTCAGACTTTCGGCTTATGCCGGATTTTTTGCTATAGTCTGGAATTATTCGGATACTATGAAGTTAAAAGCTACTCTTTTAAACGCACTTATATTAGTAAGTTTATTAACTGCGATATTTGGCTGGATACAATACTTCTGGGCTCCTGATTTAAGAGACCTTAAATTCTTAGGATGGGATGACCACTTGTTTAGACTTACAGGCACGTTTTTCGACCCTGCCTTTACCAGCATTATTATAGTGCTTGGATTTTTAGTCACTTTTGGAAAGATTGCAGAATCGAATAAAAAGAAACTTATTCCTATTGGACTAGTATTAATCGTTTCTCTCGCCTTTACCTATGCTAGGGCTGCTTATCTTGCTTTGGTTGGAGGCTTAGCCGTTTTTATAATTCTAAAAAAGAAAGCCAAGCTGATTTTTTGGCCGGTGATACTTCTTTTGCTTTTGCTTCCATTTCTCCCTCGTCCGGCAGGTGAAGGAGTAAGACTAGAAAGAGTTCAAAGTGCAATTAATAAAATTGAAAATTATCAAGAGACGATTGAGTTTTTTCAGCAATCACCTTTGCTGGGGTTAGGATTTAACAATTTATGCACTGCAAGGCTCAAATATTTAGGAGCTCAAGATAGTATTTCTCATTCCTGCTCAGGCAGTGATTCAAGCATTTTATTAGTGGTGGCTACAACCGGAACAGTTGGATTATTGATATTTATTAATATGGCCATAGGATTAATAAGAAGCACCGGCGATGGAATTTATGGAACAATTTTTAAATCATGCTGTGGAGCTCTTTTTGTGCATAGCCTTTTTGTGAATAGTTTGTTTTACCCCTGGATAATGGGGTGGATGGGAATTCTGTTGGCAATTTCACAACAAGAGAAACTAGGGAGAAAAATGAAGAGTTAAACCCTCTTCTTTAATATTTCCCGCCTTGTCTTCAGCTTTAATAGCAAAACTGTTTTCTCCTTCCGAAAGAGTTGTCGCAAAGGTAAAAGAACCATCAGAGTCAACTACCACAAGCCTGTCATTAATATTTATCTTTACCCCTTCTTCGGTTTTTCCGTCTATTACTACTTGTCTTTGTTTTGCGCCAAAATATTCACTCCCAGCTTCGGGGCTATTAATTTGAATTTCAGGCGGTTCGTCGTCGAAAAGGATTTTGTAGGTTTCGGTTTTTTGGCTTTCATTTCCGCTTCCGTCTTTCGCAACTGCAGATATTCTATTATTGCCGTCATTTAGGAAAAAAGTATAGTTAAACTCTCCCTTATTGTCAGCCAGGACTTCTTCCGTTTTGCTATTCAAATAAAGTATTGCTGTTGCGCCTGGCTCTGTATGACCTGTAATTTCAACTTTAATCTCATTAGTGGCTTCGGGCAGAGGTTCAAATCTGGGCAGAACAGGCGGCGTAGTGTCAGATTTTTCTATTGGTTGAGAACTTTGTCTAATGTCGGTGAGAAAAGCGGCAAATTTGGCTAACAATGGCAGTCCAAGAAAAAATACCAGCAAAATAGACGCGATAGTTAAAACAAAAAAGATGAATGCTTTACGATTGTTTCTTCTCTCTTCTGTCCGTGATAATCTTGAATACCTTCGTTTCATACTTATCTTAAGTTTGATAGAGTAGAAAAAGTGAGCCGGTGGACGGATTCGAACCGTCAATCTTTCCCTTACGAAGGGACTGCTTTACCATTAAGCCACACCGGCGCAAAGTGCCTGTATTGTACAACGAGCCCTAATAACCTGTAAACTTTTCAGCTCCTTAACTATTTTAAGGAATCTTTCAGGCACCTTTCTTTCACCTGATGATACTGATATTCAGGATTTAAAGGTTCTTGTTTTTTGAAAAGTATATCACTAGATTTTTGAGCAATTTCTGCGCAACCGGCCTCTATCAATTGAGGGCGAGAAATGTTTAAAAACAACCAACCGATGGAGAAGGCAACTGTGGTGAAAATGAATAGGTATAAGAAGCTCTTCATTGAGAATTATGTGCTTGGAGAATCCAGGCCCGCATCAATTAAACATTTATTTAATTCCGCCTTATAAGAACTAGTGGTGTCAACAAAAAGACTGGTCCTTGATTGGACATGGGTGGTATTAAGAGCAATCTCGCTGCAGCTAGTGATTAAAATTTTAGGTCGAATAAACTGCCAGAAAACGAAGCCTATTAATATTGAAAATAATATTAACGAATAAAAGTTTAACCTACTTTTCAATTTCTTAAGTTTGTCCTCTGGCATAGTTTTATTGTACTACAAAAACTTTCCTTATTGAAACATGAACGGCGGACCGGCTATCTCCTCTTTGAATCAGAGCGGGCAAGGGGAATCGAACCCCTATTTTCACCTTGGGAAGGTGACGTTGGGCCATTCAACTATACCCGCATAATTATTCAATGGGGCGCTCCGCCAATTGAACTACCGCCGCAAATTCGGGTACTTAAGTAGTCATTATATCACTAATTATTAATGGGAAATATTTAAAAACACTTGCGGAATTTGATAAGTCAATCTAGACTTATATTTTATTATCTGGGCAAGGTTAGCACGTTCCCCGAGTGAATAATGCTCGGATTAGTCAGATCGTTTTCTCTTGCAATATCTACCCAACGGTAGCCGTCTCCATAAGCCCTGATAGCGATGCTCCACAAACTGTCTCCGCGCGCAACAGTATAGGTAGCGTCAACAATAGCTCCGGCTGAGCCAGCTGAGTCTCCTAGAATATTGGTCGTTGCGACAGTTACTGTTGGGGTTTTTGATTCAACGCCTGGGATTGATAATTCTTGCCCCAATTCAACTACTCCGGGATTGGAAAGATTGTTTGCCGATGCGATGTCTACCCAATTGTAGCCTGAATCATAATATCTTTCTGCAATTTTCCAAAGATTTTCCCCTGCCTGAACTACGTGGAAAGTTTCACCTCCACGGGTTACTGTGGGCCCCTCAATTTCGGTTTGCTCTCCAACCGGAAGTGTGGTTCCCGTATCTAAACCCTTGAAGTAATTTACTACTAGAAGTCCTACTACTACGATTACTATAGCACCCAATATCATGCTTATAGTAGATTCATTAAGCTTAAGCCTTTTTAGTAAGGATTTTAGATTCAACTTTTTTTCACCTCCCTTTATGGAGGGCAGTTTGCTTTATTTTGATGTACTTTTTTAAGTAACAAAAATGTAGACTATGAGTTTAGAGTTGTCAAGGGGGATTAAGCGGTTATCTTTGATGATTGTATATAATATACATGTGATTTTGAAAAATAAATATAATTCTTATTCCAACACGGCAATAAATAAGTTTAATTACCATTTTTATTCTAGTTGCGATGACGTTTATAAAGAAAGCGGATTAGCAGATTTTTTCACTAAAATTGAGCCTATTCAAATAGCATTGGCAAAAAAAATAGAGAAGCTAATTAATAAACAGGAAATTTCAATAATAGAATTAGGCACCGGAAAGGATTTTTCACGGTGGCAGACAATCTCCAGGCATGCGAGTAAGAAATGGGTAGTAAAGTTAACCGATTTTACCGATAATTCACTTCCTATGATAAAAGAGGTTTATCACCGAAAGAATTTAAGCTTCTCGACTAAAAGAATTGACCTTTTAAAACCATTCATCATTGCGCGTGAAAAGGATAAAGTTGATGTAATTTTAGCCACTTACGTTTTTGACAGCATTTGGTTTCAGAAAGATTTACATTTGGAGAAGAAAAACGGAAAGTGGTATCAGGCTAAATATAAACTTACGGGTATTTTCACAAAAAAGATGAATATTCCCGATTTTGAAAAGATTGAGATAGACAAGAAGTTAGAAGAGGTTGATGTCGGTAAATTTGAGTACGGAGAAATAATTGCAAAATATTATTCAAACAAAAAAACCATCGGCTTAAATTTTCCCGGCGGCTTAATAGATAAAATTGTCGAAGCTTTTAATAAACAAATATCTCCCGGAGGAGTATTTATTAATGGCGATATGGCGATAAATGATAAAAAAGGCTATATTCCCAAAGATGCTCCTTCCGGAAAGGATTATTATATGGAGGATTATTTTACAAGCGGCAAAGCAGCTAAATTCAAGCTCGAAGATTATGGTTTAGCAAGGGAAGTATTAGAATCAAAAGGATTTAAGGTGGAGCTTGAGACTGTGGAAGACTTTGTGAAAGATTCAGGTTATGACATTCCTCTTAAAGTCGCCGACCATTGGATAATGGTAGTAAGGAAATAATTTTTGCACTAGATGCTAAAATAACAATTGAACCCAGAAACAAGTCATAAGACGAGTTATTAAATTATTTTTATGCTAGTAGATGAGGTAGAAGCAAAAATTTCCGGAGGAGATGGTGGAGAGGGGAAGGTTTCCTTTGGGAAAATTCCAAAATCGGGACCCGACGGAGGTAACGGAGGAGATGGAGGTGACGTATCCGTGGTAGCTAGTTCTGACCTTACCCTTCTCAAGTACTTCATGGCTAAGCCAAAAGTTAAAGCTCAAGACGGTTCTCGAGGGGACATTAAAAAAATGTCTGGGAAGAATGGAGAAAACTTAATTCTCGAACTCCCTGTCGGCTCTCACCTTGTAGACAAAAAAACCAAGGAGGAATTTGAGCTGAAGGAAATTGGAGAAGTTTTACTTCTTTGCAAGGGTGGTGCTGGAGGGATTGGGAACTTTGACCTTAGATCGTCCAGAAACACAACCCCCATGAATACTATTCTAGCAAAAAAAGGACAAGTAAGACGATTAAAAATAACACTCAAGTTCATCGCAGACTATGGTCTTATAGGACTTCCAAGTGCCGGCAAAAGCAGCTTGCTTAATGAGTTGACTAATGCAAATGTAAAAACAGCTCCCTACCACTTCACTACCCTTTCAGCTAATCTCGGAGTGTTACCAAACAAAAAGATAATTGCTGATATACCAGGACTGATAGAGGGTGCAAGTGAGGGGAAAGGGCTAGGAATCAACTTTTTAAAGCATATTCAAAAAGTAAGCACTCTTCTTCACTGTATTTCCACAGAATCTAAAAATCCACTAGAAGATTATAAAGTTATCAGAACAGAACTTGAGAAGTACAGTAAAGAGCTGTTGGGAAAAGAAGAAATTATACTCATCACCAAGTCAGACTTGATTAGCAAAAAGGAGTTAGAAAAAATAAAAAAGGTAATTAATAAAATAAACAAGAAGATATTGGTTACATCAATTCACGATGAAGAGTCAATTGAGAGTTTAAGTAAACGATTAAAGTAAACCGGCATTTACTTTAGAAAAACTATTTCGCGAGTTGAAAGGGACGATTTTCGAACCGATCTGGTATGATATTGTTCATAAATCTATGCAAGAGAGGTTGTTAAGTTCTTTTCAAGCATTCTACGAGAATAATTCTGATTTGATTATCAAATATTCTAGTGAAAACACTGCGGTAAAAGCCAGAGATTTAGAAAAAAGATGTGAGGAATTAAAAATACCACCTACAACGAAATACACTTTTCGTTGTCCAGTCGATTGGACAATACACACTTATAATCTGCCAATGAATCTAAGGCCTGTGAACGTAGCCTGTCCTTCGGCTCATGATTGGAAAGTGTGCACACCGCATACACTATCGCTTGTTAAAAGTGAAGATATTTAAGCTCCCCCTAAAGGACTTGTTCTGCAACCAAGAGTTAGAGCTTGATACTAGCCTTTCTGAAGTCAAAATAAATTTTGGCTTACTGGGACGAGTTTCGAACTTTATGGTTTAAGATTATAATAACTTCTTATCTATGTACTTCATCCTCTCTATTATTGATCAGCTTATTATTTTCCCTGACAACTACCTCAAATAAGTAATCTGGTTCTATATTAAAAGCAACATCATTATTTTCTATTCTGTTATTCTT
>SDBT01001632.1_pt1 | contig 39895 bp, 25 predicted proteins | sample 2277101 | NCBI WGS metagenome assembly SDBT01 (sample SAMN10404973, study PRJNA504765) | marine sediment metagenome | isolation source: marine sediment core GS10_PC15, 103 cmbsf | place: Arctic Ocean: Southern Knipovich Ridge | collected 2010 | reverse complement strand
ATGGAGGCGCAGCATCGCATTAACTGAAAAAGGCATTTTGGCCTGTGAGGGCGATGAATGACCGACGAAAAACTCCAAGAAATCGTTGAACATATAGAAAGCATTAAATTCCTGCTGGACGAGTGGAATTTGGACTCACAGGCTTTGCAGGTCGAATTAGCCGGACTTCCACCAACTAAAAACCTAAAACTCAAAACTAAGAACTCCCTCTCGCTTCACCCCGGCTGGCTCGCCAGCCGACAGGCAAAGTTGCAGGCCGCGTTTATGCTCGCATAACAAGCAGCCGGCGATTTTGACTGCTGAACGTAGTGAAGTCCCGGCTTGCGCCGGGGCTCAGCGGTTTTGATAAACCGCAAAGGTGAAGCCAAAACAAAAATCAGCGTTAACCAGTGAAACTTGTCCCGCCATAGTTTTTCAGCCGCGTCAGAGCCTCGTCTCGACGGGAACGACGGCGGATCCGCGTCTAAGATCCTTTGTGCCTAAAGGCATCTCTGTGCTTTTTCTCTGTGGCCCAAAAACCGTGTTAATCCCGCCCCTCCGAGGGGCGGGATTAATCAGCGTCTAAAAAAGAAAAGCAGTTAAATTCCACCAACTATTCACTATTCACGAGATACGAGATACGAACAACGAATCCGCGGTGAAATATCTTGACTATGCGCACCTTTTAATTTATCCTGCCTGTTAATCCTTTAATCAGGAAAATCTAACCATTACGTCAATTTAAGGGGTGCTATTATGCAGGAATGCAAAGGGATGAAATTTTCGACGAAGGCGGTACATGCCGGGGAAATACGGTATAACGAGTATGGTGCAATCACTACGCCCATTGTTCAAACCTCGACGTTCATCTTTAAGAATATTGCCGAGATTGAACAATTAGCCGCCGGTACGGCCGGCCGTTTTGAGTACGGCCGATACGGACATCCCACGCAATTAGCTGCCGAAGGCAAATTAGCCGCACTCGAAGGCGCCGAGGACGCCGTGCTTTTCTCCTCCGGGATGAGTGCAATCACAACTTCGATGTTTGCACTGCTCCAGGCCGGCGACCACATCATAATCACCGACGATGCATACAAACGCACGCTGGATTTCTGTCAGACATGTCTCGACCGCTTTGACATCGAATGCACCGTTGTTAAGATGTGTGATTACGACGCCATTAAAAACGCGATAAAACCCAACACGCGAATCTTCTTCTCAGAGTCGCCGACAAATCCCTACCTGAATATAATGGACCTCGAGCGACTGATGAAGATATTCAAGGGCAGGGAAATCGTTGTTATGTCGGACAGCACCTTTGCCACACCTTACAATCAAAGGCCGTTGGAGTTTGGGATTCATATTGTTATTCACAGTTGCACCAAGTATCTCGGCGGTCATAATGATTTGCTCAGCGGCGTTGTATTAGGCAAAAAAGAGCTGACCGGGCCGATTCGAGAGTACCTCAAGATTACCGGCGGTGTAATAGACCCGCATTCGGCATACCTGTTAATCCGCGGATTGAAGACTTTTGAGCTTCGCATAAAGCGGCACAATGAGAGCGGCCAGATGGTAGCCGAATACCTCGAAGGCCACCCAAAGGTCGAGCGGGTATATTATCCGGGCTTGCCGAGTCACTCACACTATGATGTTGCGAAAAGCCAGATGGCCGGCTTTGGAGGGGTTGTCACCTTCAAAGTCAAGGACGATGCCGCGTATGCGTTGAAATTTATGAGTCGCTTGAAGATTATTAATATCGGGCCAAGTCTTGGTGGTGTGGAATCGCTCATAACACATCCTGCCTGTGTCAGTTATTACAACGCAACAAAAGAAGAGCGCATGGCGCTCGGCATCACCGATGGTCTTATTCGTCTTGCAGTCGGCGTGGAAAATGCCGAAGACATCATAAACGATATCGACCAGGCCCTGCTTTAAAAGACCGACGTCAACAACGGGCCGGAGGGCGGCTATTTGGTGTAGGCACGAGTTTCATTTCGTGTATAGAAAAAAGGGGTAATCGCGGAGGATTTCACCATTTTGACTTACCCACAGGCAGGTAACATGGCTATTCGTCGGTGGTAACTGCGGCCCTATTTTTTGGAAGGAGGTAGAGTCGTTAACATAGCTTTTCCGAGTCCACTTCCCCCGGCGATTACCCTTGCCTTTCAATGCATCACATTCAGATTGTGCGATGCATAATCTGAACTAATTTTTCATTTTTATCAGTAGCCTTCATTCCTCCAAAAGACGACAATCTCTTATACACTGCTCATGCCGGCGCCACCTGTTGGGTCCTCGCCAGTTGAATCGGGCTCGGTTTCCCGGCGGCCCGGCTCGCCGTTTTCTTCAATCGGTTTTGGCTTCAGCTTTCTCAGTTTTCTGGTGTCGGCGTGTAACTGAATATATCCACAGGCCGCACAGACTCGTGCCTCTGTCGGGACCATTGCTTCTGCAAAGGTCCAGAATCGGGGCTTATCCGGCCTAAAATACAATCTGCCGGCGCCTTGAAGCCTTCCGGCGACAAGGACACTATGGCCGCAGGAGGCACATCTGCCCGCCGCTGTCTCGGCCTCCTTGATGCCGGTTGTCTTTTCAATAACGGCATCGAGGCCTTCCTGTGCGAACCTGGTGGAGCCGCCGACTTTGTAGAACGACAAAGTTCCCTCTTTCATCCATCGAAAGATTGTTGGCTGGCTTACAGCGAGATATTCAGCGGCGTCACGAACGCTGAACCACTGATTGCGGCGGTCCTTCGCCTCATCGGTAGTAAGATGGCCGTCTTCGGTCATCACGTGCCCTCTTGTGCTTGCAACCATAATATACTCTCAATAAATCTCACCGACTTCCATGTACTCTTATATACTATCACATTATCGGGAGAAGTCAAGAGTAAAAATAAATATTTTTCCATAATCAACCTTATTATCGGCCTCAAAGGGGGTAATGATGAATATTTTTATGTAATGGCTGATATTATCAGCCCAAAATTGAGTATAAATCCCATCTTGACAAGAGCTGTTTGGATTGTTAGAATAGTTTTAGAACCTGCAGGCAGGTTTCGTTTTTAGAGTTGTTCGTAGGAGACTGATGAGGATTAGGGCCGTTCGAAGGTCAAGTGCATCGGCGAAAGCTAAGGAAATAAGGGTCCCGGCGCGCCGGCCCCGAGGGGTCGGCCCCGATAAATCGGGATTTCGCAAGGCTCAAGATTTCGCAAAGCTCAGGCTTTGCTCAAGATTTTGTTAAGTGAGGAGAGTTGGATATGCAAACAGGAGAAGGTTTTACTATTGTCGAAATTCTTGCGGCACTAATAATAGTGGGCGCTGCGGCAGTAGTGTCTTGTTTGGCAATACCCATATTTTAAATTTGCCGAGTTGTGTTGACCATACCTTGTGTGTTTAATCATCTCTTGCGCCCTGGGCAAAAGCAGACACAAAAGTTCTTAACCACGGATTTCACTGATTAACACTGATTTTTGGGCCACAGAGAAAAAACACCCCGGCGCGAGCCGGGACTTCACTGCGCTCAGCACCAAACCCGCTTGCACTATCGCCCCGCCCGGAGGGCGGGGAAATCCTAAATCCGAAGCTCTATCCCGATACATCGGGACTAAACAAATCCAAACCCCGATAAATCGGGATGTAAGCATATCAAAATTCAAATGATCGAAACGGCCGGGATACCTCAGCCATGCTATTGTTGATGTTGCTGTTTTTACTATTGGGTATATGTTAATTTTCAAATAAGCGATGTGTGTTAAGATTACAGTTATTTTGCACTGTGCAAAGGAAGGATGAAGAGTGGGCGAGTTCTTCTGGAAAGTTATTGGTTTTACAATACTGATTCCAATTCTTGCTTGGTTGACCATTTCTCCATTTGTCTGCGTTTATTGGTTTTTTAATCCCAATGAGCGAGATCGCTTTGAATGTAAACACGGCCGGATTTATGTGTCGATATGCATAGGAGCGTTTATATCTTGCCTCTATATCACTTATACAGGAATTAAAATGTTTTTGATCTTTATCCCTGGGCGATGGGGGACCTACGATGACGAAGGGGAATTTGTCACAATGCGCAGTTCCATCGCATCTATTCTGGCGTTTTTAACAACATGTTTCATGGGGCATCTCTTCGGAGAAATTGAAAGACTTCGTCGGGAAAACCGGGAAATAAAAGTCAAACTTCAAATTGAAGAAGTGAAAAAGAAGTATGATTATTTAGACAGAGAGGAATTGGAGGAGAAATCTATAGAGTTGAAGCAAAGGATTGATAAACTCCAAGCGATATCATCCTCGACCGGATATCTTGATCCCGCTCAAGTAGCTGAACTTGATAAACTATATGAGTTGGCTGAAGAACTGCAGAAAAGAATGCAGGCCACTGATAATTGAGAATAAATGGTAACTACTGGCGCGCAATAGCATGTTGTTTGAAGACACACAAAACGGGTTTACGGGGTTGTATGAGGATAAGCCTTAGCAGCATATTAAGTTGCAATATTTACATTACCACTCTGCTATGGGATACATGGGGTGTGGTGGTCTCTGCAAATGAACATAGCCTGTTATTGGCCACTCCATCACCTTTGGAGTAGTCAAGCTAATTATTGCAAACCCTGGGAGCCACAAAAACTTTACTGCCTCCAAGTCGTTGGGAGTGACACCTGTATATTCAAAATCTGTTCTGCATACCACATCACCCAATTTCGCTTTATTACCACAGAAAAGATCTGGGACGCTAATTTCTGTAATCCACAGAAGGCCTGAAACATTGGATTCAATTGCCTTTAGCAATTCAGAGCTAACTTTGTTTCCGAAATTGTCCTCACACATAGACAGATGGTTCAAGTAAGACTCTGTAGTTGAAGCAAACGTACGACAAGTTGGCTTCATACGAGTTAGAACCCGCTGCCACTTCAATAGTTTCCCGCTTTTCCGCATTGCCGATGCCAAATCATGTATAATAACGGACGCCAACAGTTCGGCGTTTATGCCTGTCGAACGGATACCCTTGGGTACTAAGCTAATTGCCATACTTGGGTGAATCCTGCCTTGCTTCTTAAGATAGCGGGCGTCTTTCAACCGGTCTGTAGACAAGCTTCTGGCCATTCCAAAGTTATCGTCGTTGATCAAGAAATGGTCCATCCAATCACATGTTGAATGATAGGGCGATACAGCAATTTCTTTGTATTCAGTTCGAGCTTCTGGTTCCCAACGGTCGGTATTCATTGTATGCCCAAGAATGACAATCACATGCCTCAACTCCTCAACTTTCTGTTCTTCATTCCCTTCCCTCTGTATACCCAATATTGTCGGGAAACACGATTCTAAGTGCGGATACACCCATTTATAACACTCCACCATCTTTGGCTGAAGAAAGTCTGCAAATAGTGTGTCAAATCCGAGATTCGCCGCGATGGTTCTGATTTCCGGAGTACTTAGTCCTGAGCCTCGTTTTTCTTCCCCCTCATTATGAGTATCAAGTATAAAATGCCCTACACGTGTCCTTGGGGTTCTATGGTCTATATTGAGCAAGCTGTTCATTTTTTCGCTTGTTAGTTTTTCTTGACCCAAAACAGGGGCATTATTAACCGCCATTTGGATTGCGACATGCGCACAAACACTTGTAAGGTCGTTTTGCTGTGCAAAATAAATTCCTGGTATTGTATAGTGTGAATGATTCAGTTTAGTCCCGATTGCTGTTTCAAAGATGTTACCGCAGTGATAATAATAATTAGTAATGGGGACCCTCCTTGAACGCAAGCCGAAAGTTTGTAAGCACCAAGCCGAAAAACTCCTTAAGCAGTTAAATATAGAGGCCCTAATCGTGGGTTCGGGCAAATTGTCTTTGTAGGGGGTTTCTTTGCTGGAGGCGATGCTCGGAAATCTCACCACTGCTTCAAATATATAGGTTCTATTCTTGGGTTTAGGACTCCGCTCGTTTGGAAAATGAATCTTAACGATTACCACGTATGCGAGTATGGCATTACTTGCCTTTTTAGTTCTTAGTTTGCTCTCTGCAATGTCACCGAAGAAGGTTAGCCTTTTAGCTTCGCAACGCACGCCTTCGCCACACCTGCGATTGATAGCCTCGAACTCTCTGTCTAATGTTTCATTGGGCTCTAACGCCTCTTCACGGATGAGCCACTTTGCACCCATTTTCCGCATCAAAGTACAGAGCCTATGCATCGAAAATGAGTCGTTCGGCTTCCAAATATCATAAACTAAATCAAAAAAAGAGTAGCGGGGTTTCTCGTCCACATGTATGGGGTCAGATGGTTCAGATAGGGAGTATAGATTCTTCAAGGCAAACAGCCTCTCTTTTTCCGCCTCGATGGTTTCTACCAATTACCTCTTGAGCGGCCACAAATACCAGATGTAGATACTATCTGTGCCTGTCAGCCACTCAAGTATTCGCCAATAACCCAGTCAGTCTCGGCAGATTTTCTTTGCCAGTCTGCCAATTTTGCAAGCACCGAAACCTGTCTCTTAACAGCCCGAGACTCTGTAAAAACGGGAACTTGTATATTTTCACCAACCGTTTTATCGGGAGTAGCTTTTTTGTTTCTTTTGCTTTTTGCCATACTAAAATACCCTTTTTTTGTAGGGTGTATGTTTCGGTATTTTATGCTTGGGGCTTAAGCACGTTGCCTTTAAAAACATATGGGCGTAGACTCCACTCATACACTTGCCTAAAAAGCAACGGTAGAAAAAAGTAACAATAAACGCCCAGCACCACAATAAAGAGTTGAACATGCTGTTAATAACCAGCCTCCTCCGAACCTATTTCTGCCCTTTTTTATAACAACACGGCAATCTTATAATACAAGAAACCTTTACCGAAAGTCAAGCATTTTTTCCAGAATTTCTAAATTTGCAAAAAATATATGTTTTCAATCCTTTCTTATTTGTTTAGTTATATATACTTCGCCAATAGACCGGCCTTGCCAGAGGCACAAAACTCCGCGCAAAAAAATAATCGGAAATTTTCTTAAAAAACAGGTTTTCGTAAGGTCAGTACTGTTATATAGTTAGCAAACAGGCGAAAATAGTTTGGGGTATATCGAAAAAAGTGCTTGTGTTTTGAAAATAATCGGGTATAATGACTCTCCGGTGAAACGGAGAGCCGGTTTTTAGCGGTTCTTTCGGGCGATTACATCGTTGTTCTTGCCTGGCCGCACGTCCTCGATGTGCAATGGCACGCCTCCGGGCGGCGGCAGGCAAACGCCTTGTACTCGCCCGAAACTCCGCGCCAAAAATGAATAAGGGTAGAAGTTGATAAGAGATTGTATATTTGGAGGATCAAAAATGAAGGTAAAAAGTAGAAGAATCCCGGCGCGCTCCCGATTAATCGGGACTGCGCTCAGCAGTGGACGGAGGGTCGAGATTGCCACGGCCTGCGAAGCAGGCCTCGCAATGACGGAGGTCAGGTGTGAGGATTGTGAGCACTCGGTACCGGCTGGCAGTGCGTCGCAGCCGACACTCATCTGCAAACATAAAGCAGGTGCAGAACTGCCGTGGCAGGTGGTAGGAGCAGGACCCCGCACCGCGTTGGGTACGGGGCAAGGTTGCGGGGTTTGCGCCAACTTCGAGCAATCACGTGAAATAGTCCCCCTGGATATTGCGGCAGCATTGGCAGAAGGGGCAAAGCTGATTCCTTTAACGCAGGGTAAGTTCACAATTGTCGATGCCGAAGACTACGAGTGGCTCTCTAAATATAAATGGCATGTCGATAAGGGCGACAGTACTGATTACGCCGCGAGGAGCATTGCCGGGAAGAATTTCCGGATGCATCGGGAGATATTAAACGCGCCGGAGGGGCTTTTAGTTGACCATAGAAACCACAACGGCTTAGATAATCGAAGGGAAAACCTGCGGCTTTGTACAGCCAGCGAGAACAACATGAACCGGCGACCAAGTAAGCGAGCCAATAAGTCGTCGAGATTTAAGGGTGTGTCATGGGATAAAAGGAGAAGACGTTACCAAGCTTATATCCAACAAAACGGAAAAACCGTCAGAATCGGCAGATTCAAATCGGAGATTGCCGCCGCAAAGGCATACGACAAAAAAGCAAAAGAGCTATTTGGCGAATTCGCGTATCTAAACTTCCCAGAAGACAGATGACAGAAGACAGAGGTCAGATGACAGAAGACAGAGGTCAGATGACAGAAGACCCCGGCGCGCCGGGACTTCACTGCGCTCAGCAGAGGTCAGAGGTCAGATGTCAGAAGTCAGAAGGCTGGGGTACATCGATAGTAATGCCGGGTTTTAGGAAGTAGAGCCAGGATGAGACGATTTTCTGTTTTAATATTTCTGAGGCGGCGGTGGCGTAGTGCTGCATCTGCGTGTAGTAGTTGCGGCGCTGGGCGTATTGGGGGGCAAAGCCAGCGGTTACATCGTCGGTTTTGAAGTCGATGATGATAAGGCCGGCAGGAGTCTTTATAATCATGTCGATTATGCCCTGAACGATGACGGTTTCGCCGGGTGATATTGCACCCAGTTGGGTCGCATCGGAGGCGAAGGTGAAGGGCCATTCACGCAAAATATTATCCTTGTGCTCTGTAACCAGTTTGCCGAGGTCGGACAGGAAGAATTTCAGTATTGAATCGCAATCGATTCTGCCGGCCACTTTCGGTGAAATTTTGTCTTCGGTTGCGAGCTTTTCGGCGGTTGCCTGTATTGAGTCGATGGTGATATCACGGTCGAGGGCGAGCTTTTGAATGACGAGGTGAGTAGCGGTGCCGACAAGTTTGTTGTCGGTCTTGTCCGGCGATACGGCCCCGGGCCGGCGGTCAAAGGCATCGGAAAGATCAGCCGGTGCGAATTCGTCGGCGTGGTGGGTCAGTTTGCTGACGGATGTTTTGGCGGACAATTTCGTTAAATCATCAAAGGGATATTTCCAATTCAAAGATTCCCGCACCCGCCCAAGAAGCTGTTGGGCTTCGTTGCTGATTTTGGCGGTCCCGGCTGAGAGAGGTTTGGGCCTGGCGCGTTTTTGCCGCATGATTGTGTCTGAAATTCTGTTGAGTTCGGCCAGGTCTAAGAGCCGGGCGCTGAACAGATTGTCGTCTGTAGCACCCGGGGTTGATTCAAGCTCAAACAAATCATGCAGTTTCCTGTGGTTGGCGAGTGCGTACAGGAGCCAGTCGAAGTGGCATTTGGCGGATTTCAACTGCCAATCTCTTACAGATTCGTCGGGCAGCAGATTGGGAGCGGCAAGGATGTTTCGGCAATTGGACGCTTTCTTTGAGGCTGTCAGGATGAGTCTTTCCCTTGCTCGGGTGATTGCGACATAAAGTATGCGCATCTCTTCTGCGAGCATTGCGTTGATTTTATATTCAGCGATTACCTCGTGTGCGATGGTGTTGAGTTTGACGTTTGACTCTATGATTTGCAGGCCGAGGCCGCATGTATCATCGATGAGGCAGTCGCCGTAAGAGTCTTTCTTGTTGAAGGGGCTGTTCAGTTCGGCGCCGAATACGACGGGGAATTCGAGGCCCTTGCTTTTGTGGATGCTCATGATTCGGACGGCATTTTCGGTGATATTGTCGGGTTCGGCGGGCGCCCAGTCTCGGCCTTGTTCGAGGAGTTTTTCGATGAACTCGACGAAGCGGGCGAGCGACGTGGTCCGGGCGCCGGTTACGAAGTTTTCAAACTGGATGGCCCTTTCGTGGAGTTTGAGGAGGTTGGCCCTGCGTTGGGCGCCATTTGGCAGGGCCTGGACGAATGAGAGGAAAGCCGTGTCACGATATATTTGCCAGAGGACCTCGGCGAGAGGCCAGCGGCGGGCCTGGAGCCGCCACTTTTCTATTTGTGTAAGTACTTCGCCGAGCTTTTGGCGCAGGGGGCGGTCGGGGCCGTTTTGTGAATACGCGTGTGCGCAGTCATAAAAACTCAGCCTTAATTCACTGCCGGTGGAGTTGCCGTATTTACGGAGCATGGCGAGGTCGGTGTCGGTAACTTTGAAGAAGGCACTTCGGAGGACGGCGGCGAGTTCGATATCCCGTTGAGGATTGTCGAGGACCTTCAAGAGCGAGATGCAGTCCGTGATTTCGGTGGCGGCGAAGTAACCGGCCTGGCTCTGACTTGTTACGGGTATGCCCGCAAGCTGGAAGACCTCGACGTATTGGTTGGCACGGTGGGCCGGGGAGCGCATGAGGATGACGATGTCGCGATATTCGACGTCGCGATATTCGCCGGTCTGCTTGTCGTATATTTCGAACTCGGCGGCGCCGGTCCCGGTGCCAACCATTCGGCTGACTCTGTTTGCAATAAAGGCCGCCTGTCGCTGGGTCGAGTTGACGATGTCGGTAGCGACAGGAGTTGAATCTTCATCGAGATTGTTATCGTCCGCCTCTTCTTCTTCTTCGTTGAGGACATAGACTTCAACCAACGGTTTTTGGCCGGCAGCGGTTTGGTCGGCCGGTTTGTAATCGAATTCGGGTTTCAGGAATGTTTTTTCGTCGTAGTCAACCAGGAACGAAGGTGCGGTCATTATCCGGCTAAAGACGGTATTGGCAAAATCGAGGACGGCTTTGCGCGAGCGGAAGTTGCCGCTTAAGTCCACGCGGACAGGTGCGGCCTGGTGTTCAGAGTTTTCGGTTGCCTGCTTCAGGCGGTCGAGGAAGATTTTCGGCTCGGCCTGTCGGAATGCGTAGATGCTTTGCTTGATGTCGCCGACGACGAAGACGTTATCGGGTCGGCTTATCCTGTCGAGGATGGCCTGCTGGACGGGGTTGATGTCCTGGTATTCGTCCACAAAGATGTATCTGAATTTTTCACGCAGGGCCGCTGCTGTAGAATCGGAATCGGTCAAGAGTCTCAGCATCCGGTGTTCGAGGTCGGCGAAGTCGAGACAGTTGAGTTTGGCTTTTGCCTCGGCGTAGCGTCTGTCAAACCTTTTGACAAGCTCAATCATTACCTTGGTCTGCAAACTTGCAGAAGGTGCCACCATCTTTTCATACTCCGGGTTGACAATCGCGAGTTTGGCCAGATCCCCAAACGTTTCCAGGGCTTTTTTGGCGGGGGCCTTTATTAAATCGGCGACTTCGGAAGAGAGAGCTTTGGGCTTATTTACGAATTTGCGTTTTACGAAATTTCGTATTGTTTCGGCGCAGGCGTCGAGGTCGTCTTTTTGGAGGTATTCGATACAGTTGTTAATCGGGTCTAAGAAATCGGTTTGTATTTGACTTGTCCAGTGGCCGGTGCGTGTAATTTTTTGGTCGAGCAATTGTGTGTATTCGAGTTGCGATTTGCATTGGGCCAGTTTTTCAGAGATGATTTGTTTTTGCTGCTGAGCAAGTTCGGATGTGTAAAAGGCGGCGGCATCGGCCAGAGCCAGGGCCCTGTCATACCAGTCGGTGCGTCCGACGACGCTGTCGAGAAATCGGCTGCAGGCGATTATCCTGTCGAGAAAATCCGAGGTTTGGCTTTGGATATTGCGACTGCGCAAAAGGGTGCTCAGGCCGGGTGCGAGGGAACTATCTTCCCAGGCCTGGTCGATTATCTCAGCGAGTATCTCGAATTTGAGCAGGTTTTGCTCGTCATCTTCAATGATGCGGAAGGTCGGGTCTATGTCGAGCAGGTGGAAGTTGTCGGTTATAATCCGCCTGCAAAATGTGTGAATCGTGCTGATGTGAGCGGCGTCGAGGGTGAGCAGTTGCCGACGAAGATAGTTAGTGCGATTTTTCTGAAACCGGTCGCGGAGGTTCTCTGCGATTCGGGATTGCATTTGGTCGGCGGCGGCGTTTGTGAAGGTCAAAACGAGTATTTGTGAGATATTGGTTGGGTCGGTTGTATTGGCCAATAGTTGAGCGCATCTTTCAGCGAGGACGGCGGTTTTTCCGGTTCCGGCTGATGCTGTTACGAGGACATCTTTGCCGGCCGAGGTGATGGCCTGTTTCTGCTGGGTTGTCCATTTAATCATTTTATATCAAAACCTTTGCCCTCAACGTGAAGTGAACCGGCGAGCTTTGGCGAGTCCGCGTTAAACTTTTAGTTAAATGTTTTTTTTATTTGCATCTTTTTTTTCATTAATATCGCACGATTCTGAGTTGTTATCAGGTTCACTTGGCTTTGCTCCACGTTCAAAATTAGTATATTTGAGCGGAGTTTTATCCTTATATTTTTCATACTCTGGATGAGCTGGATTAGGTTCAATTGAAAATATTTCTCTACCATTTTCATCTATGTATTTTTTTTGAATCATTACTGGTTCAAAAGCAAAAACCATATTTAAAAATCTACCATCAAGGAAAAAGCTAAACAAAATCACCAAGCTTACAAAGGAAAATATGAAAAGTTGCAAGTTTGTAATTCCTTGAGAATTTTGGCCTAAATAATCAAATGGCTTTATGATATTTAGACCGATTAAAATAATTGCCACAATATACGCTAAGCCAACAATTGAAATTGAATAAAAAAACGATTCACCAGCAGCGCTTGCAGCTGACACTCTCCCTGTTAAATGTCTTATCCACATCCGATAAGGCATTATTATAAACATCATAATGGAGACAAGAACAAAGAAACCTAAGATAGCTATTAACGTGGTTCCTGCAAGGAACAACACCATTTCACCAGTCCTAGCGATAGTCGATGCAGTTAATGCAATTAGAGAAAAACGTGTGATATACAAAGTAATGCGGTAATCTAATTGAGCTAACGGCCAACGACGAACGGAATCATTTTGCATCATATATTCTATAGTGCATCTAACCGCTGCATATATGCATAGAATTGAGATAAGAATAGGTATTGAAGCTCCCTCAATGTTTGCGCCCCCAAGGGTTCCAATTGACATTGTTTTTATTTCAAACTGCGCAGCAGACCACGCAATGCCGATACCGCTGAGCACTGACGTATTTCGTCTAGAATTTCGATATGCTGCCGATATTTCTTTTATTTCATCACTCATTAATTACACAAGTTGAGATTTATTACATATAACAATGTTTATATGGTTTCTTCATAACACTTTTGGTTTGCGAAATCACGATGAAGCCTTACAGAGCCGCATTGTAAACTCGCAACGCCACGATGTAAAGCCGCAATTTCATGATGTAAGCCCGCAATGCCACAATGTCACGTTCAACGCTGCTTTAATCTATTGAGACAGGCCTCCGGGCGGCAACAGGCAGTAAGAAACTAATAGGTCAGCGCGACTTATCACAACAAATTGTTGTAAGTGCTTGTAATATAACTTGTTATAAAAATAAAGAAACAAGTTTGTTTCGAGCAATTCAAAAATGGTTTTTCTCTCATAAGGTCTTTATACGAAAGAACTTATAAATAAGCAGGGCACATTAACTTGCGCTGTAATACTAAATTGTTGGTATTTTTTTTATTGACTTTTCTTGTTTCCCTGTTAATCATCTTACTACATGTGTAGGCTAAGATAGCCAGCCTTAGAAAGTTACACTTATCGCATCCTCAGTCGTACTGATGGCTGGGTAATTGCGAAAACTGAAGGAATACCGCACGAAAAGTGACGGACTCGCTTGTTTTATTTTTAACCACATACGATTGTTATGGACTATCATAAACCAATTACACCATTCAGCCATCCATGGATTTGGATTCAAGATAAATATGAGACCGGTGTAAATGCGAAAGGACTGTATGTTGTTGCATTGCTTCCGACAATTTTTATGGTTGTAGGATTTGTTGCTAATCTTTGGACCATTTTTCGCATCCCAGAACAAGAGGTTGCCTCAGAGAAAGTTTTGATCATTTTAGGAAGTTTTCTTTTCGTATTTGGCTTGATAAACTTAGTTTTTCTATTCCTAATAGGAAAAGCAAAAGTTCGACTTGGAAGAGAACGTGATAATTATAAAATATTACATAAAAACATAATTGAGGAAATTAGAGATTATCGCGCTCACAAACGGGGAAAAGAGTTACAAAGCGAAAGCTTCTCTCCTGATGACATTCAACGTTATATAAAGGAAATATTGTCAAAATTTAACGATAATTACATGAAAAGAATGCACACGCCAGAGGTCTCTGCCGTAATAAAATATCGAGATTCTGACAACCTTGTTCCTATCAGAGTTGGAGGTGATCGGGCGGAAAGAAACAATAAACCGGAATTATTAAAGGAATCTTTCGTATACCAAGCATTAAATGAGCCCGGAAAAAAGATGCGATACATTTATGTTAAGGATCTTGACAAACCAGATAAATATGAATATAAGGCTTTGGGACAACATTTAGATGATGTTCAAAAAAGAGCAAAAGATAAATACTCCACATTTATTGCACTGCCAATACGAACAGGACAGGCAAGGCATGTTTCGGGTAATTTTACGGCTCGTCAAGATCTTGGTATGTTAGGTTTCGATCGTAGCAAAAAGTATGGATTTGGTAATTTTGAGGCACCTGAGTTAGAATACATCGCTTGCTTCGTTGACATGATGTCGGAACTTGTACAAGATTTAATTGAAGCTAAAAAACAAAAAGTAGTTAATGAAACAAATTCGGAGACACAAGGATGAGTACAATATCTGTAAATGAAAATCTTACAAAAGTACCGGAACTTTTGCAGCGGGAGCTTTGTGAATTTTTGAAGGATGAAGAAAGATTTGGACAACTTGCTGAAATGCTTCAAGGTGCAGGCCTTATACTCGAAAAAGATGGATTTCAGATACCCATTCATTCTGTCGAGGAACTAGATGCAATAAGAAAATATTTATCTGGATCTTGAGAAATTAAAGGTATTCGCCTGTGCCCTAGGTGGTACATTTTCTTTGTCCAGTATTAAATATCGTTATCCTTCCAGCCGGACTCGTCAATATAAAACTTACATTTCCCATTTACATGGTTACAGAACATAATTTTCTCCGTACGACATCAATCATTTTACAAAAATCACTTTGAACGGCTTCCATAGGCTTTATTCTAACAAAAGTCAACTTACTTGCACGATTTCATCTGGGAAATCCGGGTTTTTATCTGGCACTTTGCCCTCCCGCCTGTTTTAACACTTCTTCCTTGTTTACCTGCTCAAGCGCCTTGTATTCATTGATTTGCCAGTCGAATTTGCAGACGGCCCTGTAGTCGCAATAACTGCAGGGTGAAGCAAGACCCAGGCGGTAAGGTGTTATGTCAATTCGGCCGGAGGTAATTTGGGCGGCCAGTTGGATAATCTTAGTGCGTGTAAAATCGAGAAGGCTTTCAAATTCGGCAGGCTTTATCGCACCGCTGCGGCCGTAATGGCCATAGGGAGTCTGTTCTTTCTTCAAAATCCGGAAGTTATAAAAGGTGCTTTGTCCGAATTCTATTTTACTGTCGAGATTATTTGCGAATTGGCCGTTGAATATGCCTTTTGCTTTTCGGGTGAACTTATCGGGCCCGTGCTTTGTGTCAGCGATTGAGCCTTTTGAGGGCGTGGTTTCAACAGGTATATAGAATGCACCGGCTACGGAGTCAATTGTCCGAGAGGCAATTCGGGCATCGGTCACGGCGAGCATATAGACGGCAAGTTGCATATCGAGGGCGTGGTAAAAGCGGCTCCAGGAAAAGCTTTGCGGTCTTCGCTTGTAATCGAAGATGAGGGCGACCTGCCTGCCGTTGATATTTGCGCAGTCGATTCGGTCGATTATACCTTTAAGGCCGACCTTTACCGCCTCCGGTGTCGAGAAACTTCTTCGCGGTGTTAGGCGGGCGTCTTTGCCGAAGGCGAGCTCCGAGGCTACTTGTCGGAAGCCGCCTGCTTTGGTCATTGTGGCATAATCGCGGACGGAGGCGGTCAGAATATCGGCAGCAGAGTCTAAAATGTATGCGTTGTGCCGGCTGCGATTTTTGAAGTTCGAAAGGAAACTATCGTCGGCGATAATAGCCGTTATAGCCTCGGCGCAGGCCTGCTGCAGCCGGCGATCGGAAGCAGTTGCGAAATCGGCGTTTTCCTTTTTTAGTTTTTTGAACAGGCTGTCAAGTACGCGGTGATAGAATCTGCCGAGGTCGAGAGGTTTAAGGGCAAATTGGGTGCGCTGCTGCAGGTCGAGGACATATCGGGCGAAGTGTTGAAAAGGACAGGCGGCGAAGCTGCCCAGGCGGGTTGCCGAGCATTCGATTGAATCGCCAAAAAGGTCGTTTGCAAAAACCTCATCCAGCGTTGCTTCATTTTCATAACTGAGGGCATATTTGACCTGCCGGCTTACGTCGGCGAGTTTGCCGTCTTTACGAAGGTTTTCAGCCAATGAATACAGGGTGTTGCGTTGTTCTTGAGGTAAGTTCGAATCTTTGCCGAGTTTTGCACAAAGCAGGTCCGCAAGCTGAGCTTCGCTGCATGCGCCTTTTACGTCGGCAGTATCGGAGGCGGGCTGGTCGGCTAAATCGACGAAGAGCGATTTCAGATTGTCTAAGAACGGTGAAGGCAGGACCGGCGTGCCCGAGTCGGTCGTCAGGGGGTAAGTTACACACAGATATTCTGAGGGCCGGGTAAAGGCGATGTAGGCAAGGTATTGACGGTTTGTCAGTTGCTGGACGGCCATTTCCCTAAGGTGGAAGTCGTGGTCCCGGGCGACGGTCCTGTCATCATCGGTGAGTATGCTGTCAAAAGGGACCGGCTGGGGGAACTGTTTTTGAGTAGCGCCTGCGAGGAAAACGGCCTTTAGGTCGGGATGCCGGCTGCGTTCAATGGAGCCGACGAGGACCTGGTCGAGCGTGGGGGGTATGAGCTTTAGCGCCATTTTGGCCAAGGCGGTTGAAAGGATGGCCGTCCAGTCCTGCACAGACATCAAATCTTCACCGAAGATTTCATCAAGCTCATCGAACAAGTTCACGAGCTTGTCATAGAACTGGCGGTGGCCTAACTTTTGGTCCGAGGGGTCGTCCTGGCTCCATTGGGAAAGTTTTTCAGGGACCTTCAAGTTTTTCAAGAAATCCCATACGGCGCGGGTGAACCTGTCGGCGGTGATAAGCTGTTCATCTTTGTTGAGTTCGAGGTCGTTTCTTAGTTTGGATAACGGCTCGATTGCCCGGCGCCTGATTTCGTCAATCATTTTCCGGTCGAATTGGGTGTCGTCTTTCGGGGCGAAGGCCCAGTCGGAGCCGGCGAGCCAGTCATTGCCGTCAACACCGAAGGCCAGGCAATAGTTTTCAAGGACATCGACGTCATTTCCCCTGACGGGGGCAAGATTGGTCTTGAGGTATATGAAGACATCGCTGCCTGGGAAGCCGTTTGTTACGGCGCTGGTGGCTGAAGTGATAAGCTCAATTACAGGGTGTGTCGAGAGTGATTTCGGCTTGTCGATGAAAAACGGGATATTGCAGTCGTTGAACAGCGCCTCTATGTAATGCTCGTAGGAAGATATGTCGGAGGCAATTACCGCGATGTCGCGAAAGCGATAGTCGCGCTGCCTGACGAGTTTTGTAATTTCGGCTGCGATATGCTTGATCTCGGCGCGTCTGTTTGCGGCTGATACGATGTGTACGGCGTCATTGGTTTTTACGGGCGGGGCGGTTGGATTGAAGATGCTGTTTTCGATGTGGGCAAGGGCAGGTGATGTGGAAAATCGCACAGGCCGGTCAAGGAGAATCGGCTTTGTTAGTGGCAACCTGCATTTTCTGATTGCTTCAACCAGGTTGGCAAAGGTGCGCTCGGTGGGGCTGAACAGACTCGTATCGTCGAGTACGACCTGGTCGGGATATTGTGGGTCGAAAGTGTGTGGGTCGAGGCACAGGGCAATGTAAGAATCCGATGCCACTTTGAGCATCTCGACGAGCAAATAGCGCTGCTGAACGGTGAAGTCCGCGAAGCCATCGACCCAGAGCTTTGCGCCGCTTAGAAAATCGGCCTGCGGGATTTTTTTAAGTGCTTGGGCGAGTTGAATATCCGGGTCGTCAAACTTGCCGGCAATGAACCCGGCATACTCGGCGAATATGAGCGCGATGTCGGCAAATTTCATTGCGGTCATGTTGTGCGGCTCGGCTTTTGCAAGGTCCAGCGCCAATTGGCGTGCATCAGAGGGCTTGCAGGCACATTCGTGCATTTCAATAATGACCTCGGCCAATTTTGTTGCCAAGCCTGGTGTCTGAGCGGCGCGAGCGAACAGGGTGAGTTTATCCCGGCCGGTTCTCAGGATTTTATGGATGATCATTTCCCGGCCAAGGCGCGAGATTTCGCCTCTGGCGGTGTGCTTACCTATGAGCAAGAAGGAGAGCCTTTCAAAGGAAAGGACGCGGAGCCGGCTGTAACCGGCGATTTGTTTACCTGCGAGGATTGCCCGCTGGGCCTGGTATGTGGCCTGGGCGGGGACAAGGAGTACAAGGGGGGGGCTGTTGGGGCCCCCGGCCAGTTCGTGCGTGATGGACTCGATGCAATGAGTCGTTTTTCCGGTACCGCTTCTGCCGAGAATAAATTGTATCGCCATCAGAAAGGCTCCGCCAAATACGCTTCGGTCACGGAAGGAATATTTACCACAAGGCGGTGATTTATTCAATTGATAACCTGTTTTGGGCGATAATTGTGATAGGTGCAGATTGCGGTTTGATGAGTCAAAGCCGGAATAAGGCATTTGGGACACGGCCAAACAAGTTTGACCGTGGCACCCATATTTCATTAGCGATAAGAAGGAGTTAACATGAAGACACCGAAAGGGACGCTAAAAGTTGTGGTGGTAGTAGTGTGTTTGTGTGGTGCTGTGGTCTGGTTCGGCTCCTGGACGGATGCGGCCGAGAAGGTTTACGAGATTCGGCCGGAGGATACGTTGGGGGCGTACAGGAGCGATTCGGCCCGCATAATGGATGCATATGAGCGGCTGATGGACCGGTATATGTCCCTGGTGGAGGGCAATCTGAGTAATATGGGAACGGATGTGGGCGGAGTGATCAAGAAGCTCAATTCGATCGAGAGAAAGATTGATAAGCTTGGGACGAGAATCGGGCGGATCGAAAAGGCCCTGGATATCCCGCCGCCCAAACCACAAACGAAGAAGACTGCCGCGCAAAAACCCAGGCAATAGAAACGCTTTTGGTCTGAAGGTGACAGCATGTCTTATATTGAAGCTATCCTGGCACTGTTTGCCATTGTTGACCCGATAGGCAACATTCCAATACTTCTCGATATTGCCGAGCACACATCAAATGGTCAGAGTCAAAAGGCCTTCAATACTGCTGTAACCGTTGGGGTGCTTATCCTTTTAATCTTTTCATTTGCGGGCAATGCGATACTGAATCATATTTTCCACATAGAGTTGGCTGATTTGCAGCTTGCCGGGGGAATATTGCTGCTGATCATCGCCATTGACCATCTGATATTCGGGTCGCTCCGCCGGTCGGTGGCGGTTGATGGGATTTTCACTCCTCATGAGATCGGCTGTGTACCGTTAGCCTGTCCGCTGCTTGCAGGGCCCGGTGCAATGGTAACGAGCCTCACAACGCTTGAAAGTTCCGGCCCGGCAAAGGCAATAATCGCTATCGCCGTAGTCTTTGGGATACTTTGGCTTATAATGCGATTCATCCAACCCATACACAGGTTTCTTGGAAGGTTGGTCTGTACGGTATTCTCAAAAGTAATGTGCCTGTTTATCGCTGCTATCGGCGTGCACATGATAATGTCGGGCCTGCAGCATTACTTCATCCGGCCCGGGTGATGGCTTGAAGGCTTGGGGGTGTCTGTGAGTTGGGGTTTTAGCTATTCGGTCACTTCCGGACAGGCCATTATGTACTCTCTTAACAGATCCATGTCGGCTATGGCGACGGCAACCTTGTCATCGGCGGCGCCATAGTATGCATACAACTGGTTCGTTTCTTCCATAATCACTGCGCCGGTAATAAACGTGACGTCGTTAACATCGCCAATGCGCTCGTAAGGCTCCTTGGGCCCGAGGACCCATTCCTCACTTCTTCGCAAAACGCGCCAAGGCTCTTCGAGGTCAAGAAGGGCTATTCCGATTCTGTAGAGCTGGCTGGATGTAGTTGTGCGAACGCCGTGGTAAAACATGAGCCAGCCTTCGGGCAATTCAATAGGCTGGCATGCGAGTCCTACTCGGGAGCCGTCCCAGTATGCCGTTCTGGTTTTCAGCAGGATTCTGTGGTCGCCCCAGTGCTTGAGGTCGGGTGAGAGGCTGAGCCAAATGTGCGCCTCGCCTCGCACAATCGGGCGATGAATCAAGGCAAATCGCCCGTTGAAGCGTCGCGGAAACAGACACGCGTCCTTGTCCTCCGGCGGCAAGAGCCCGCCGAGGCGGGCGAAGGTACGGAAATTTTTCGTAATCGCCAGCGACACGACAGGTCCGCTCTCACTGAACGAAACGTAGGTAATGGCGTATTGCTTCTGCTCTTCGAGCCAGACTGCTCGCGGGTCTTCAAGGCCCCACTTTTCCTCCTTGGTATTCTGGTCGGCCTTCATAGCGGGCTCTTTGTCGATGACCCAGTCGGTCAGGCCGTCATTGCTGCGTGCACAGGTCAGATGGCTGAATCCACAAAGCTCCTCGACGCGGTTAAGCAGCAGGGTCTGGCCATCGATTCTGACAGCAGCGGGATTGAACACGGAATTAATCGGATAAGGCCAGAGGTCAGGGGTCAAAATCGGATTGCCCTCGTATCGCTTAAAGAGCGTTGCCGCCAGGGTTTCACGGGCTAAATTCATAGAATAATTCCTCAGTCCTATAATCAGGCAAGTTATTTTAGACGTTTATCTCTTGCTAAATTCGGCAAAACAGACAGATTTCTACAGACTAATCCGGCTTTGTTTGAGATGTCAAGCATAAAAATCGTACATTAGGGGTCCTGTGGGCCGCACTTGGTGATTATGGGACGGTGAATCCGCGGCTGGTATACCCTTAAGGGTAAAAAATTCCCGCGAGCTGGGTCGTAACCTGTTGTTAAAAAGGTTCTTACCCGCGAGCAAACGGGAAAACTTAACTGAGAGCACTATAAATTCATTCCGAGACGACCATCTGTGTTTCGTACAGGTTTTGGTATAATGGGCAGGTACGACTTAACTGTTCGTGTGTGCCCCGGGCCACTATTCGTCCATCATCCATGACGACTATGGTATCGGCGGAGAGCACGGTGCTGAACCTGTGGGCGATAACAAAGCAGGTTCTGTCCCGCATCAGTTCAGCTAAAGCCTGGTGAATCTTTGCCTCACTGTCGGCGTCAACCTGGCTGGTGGCCTCATCAAAGATGAGGATGGCCGGGTCCTTGAGGATGGCCCTTGCGATGACAATTCGCTGGAGCTGGCCGCCGCTGAACCCGGAGCCGTGTTCGCCGATGAGGGTGTCGTATCCCTTCGGGAGTGGCTCGATGAACTCATGTGAGAACGACCGTTTTGCCGCGGCGATGATATCATCCATTGTGGCGTTTTTTTTGCCGTAACCGATATTGGCTGCTATTGTATCGTTAAAGGTTACGACCTCCTGTGTTACCATGCCGACCTGGTCGCGGAGGCTTTTTAGGGTGCAGTGCCGGATATTGCGGCCGTCGATCAGGACCTGGCCGCTGTCGGCGTCGTAGAACCTTGGAATAAGATTCACGAGGGTGGTTTTTCCCGAGCCGTTCGGCCCGACGATAGCAATAGTCTGGCCGGTTTTAATCGTCAAATTGATTCGGTTCAAAACGGGTCTGTCGCCTTTGGGATAGGTGAAGGTGATATCCCGGAATTCGATTTTATCTTTCAATGGCTCCAGTTCGACGGCGTCGATATCTTCAAATTCGGGCGGCTCATCAACAACAGCATAGACCCTTTCCGAGGCGGCATTTGCCTGCTGTATCTTGTTCCAGACGTCGCTGACCTTGCGGATTGATTCTGCGGTAGTTCCCAGGAAGACAAGAAGGCCGAAAAATAAACTCGGCTGCATATTGATACTCTCACTGAAAATCCAATAGGCCCCGACCAGAAGGGCAGCGGAGCCTGCGACCATGCCTAATACTTCCATAATGGGGCCGGTAGCCGCCTGAACCTTGGCGGCTCGAAGTACCTGTCTTAGAAATCTGCGGTTGAGTCCCGTATAGGCCAGGACCTCGTGTTTTTGGCGGTTGTAAACCTTTACGACGCGCAGAGCTTTCATAACTCCCTGGAGTTTACCGAGGATGAGGGCGCTACTGATAAGGGAGCGTCTCGTGGCCCTTTTAATCTTCTTGCCGAGCAAACTAAGCAGCCAGATGGTCACGGGGGCGCAGCCTAAGAATATCAGTGTGAGCTTCCAGTTGATGAGCGCGGCACAGGCCAGGGTGCCGAGGGCTTTTAACGGTTCACGGAGGGTTTTGCCTAACAGGACCTTCACGCCTCTTCCTACTGTCGAGATGTCGCCCAATAATCGGCTGATAGTATCGCTTGTGCCTGCGTCGGAGAAGAAGCCTACGGGCATGTCCATCACGTGTGCAAATGTGTCCTCGCGCAATCTGGCGGTTGCAATCTGGACGACCTTTTCGGCGAGGTAGCTTTGATAGAATCTTGCAATGCAGCGAGCGGTGGTAACGGCGGCCATGAGTAGGATTATGAACACGATGGCACGTTTTTTGTTGGCCCTGATCTCGCCGCGAGGCATATAGCTGATTGCCCGCTGTGCCAAATCAGCGGCGGCCATCCTTGCGTTATCAATGATGGATGGTTCAGTTCGGCTGACATTTAGCTGTATGAGTTTGTCTTCGGAGATGCCTTGTTGATTATCCCGGCGCAGTTGTAATGCTATGACGCCCTGGGTTGGAGCGGTGGCGATTTCTTCGAGCAATTTGGCGGAAGGCACTTTGGAAACACCCTCGTCAGATAAGAGTGAGCCGGCGGCAAAGATTTTGTCGGCGCGCTTAAGTCCGGCGGCCTGGGCGGGACTATCGTCTTCGATATCGGCAATGAGGAGATAGTAAGCGATGTCGGCCCCTGTTTCGGTGAAAGCAGCCGTGTCGGGGACGTAGAAATCCATGCCGAATCGCCAGTGACAGGTCTTTCTGTCCACCCATCCGTGCAGGCCTTCCTCGCCCATCATCACCTTGAGCAGTGGTATAATCGTCATGAAGCTGAACGAAAAGAGAATTGCTATCAGCACGGCAGTTACGACGATAACCGCCAGCCGGGGCCATTGGGGCCAGACGTATTTGAATATCCGCCAGAATGATTTCATTAATACCCTTCAGGGTAAAAAAAAACGCGAATAAGATTATAATTTATTGTCCTAAAGCTATTTGCCCGCGAACTAACGGGAAAACTCAATCGTGAGCACTATAATAGGTCCGGTTTCTGTAAATATAGGAACGCCAGACAATAACACATTGAGGGGGTCCGGTCAAGCGTAAAGGGAGGGCTTTATGGCAGGTAATTCGAACGTCCAACATCCAACGTTCAACTTCGAATGTGGAATCCCGGCAAGCCGAGATGGTTTTTTTTGGTCATGGTCCCGGCGCGCCGGGACTTCGCTTCGCTCAGGATAAATAAGGTGACTGTCCCAATCCTGTTCTTGACAGGTGATAGTATGTATATTTATAATTATGATTGTGAGAATCGGCTGATTGAGGTTACAGACTGTGGTTCGGCTTGGCGGATTGAAAAACAGTATCAATAGAGGCGCTCCTTTCGGAGAATCGGATTGGATAATGAGAACAGCTTTGAGGATGAACTTAGAATCGACATTAAGACCACGAGGCAGACCTAAAAAATGTACCGGACACCTTTAATTTTCCGAGACCGATGGATGGAATTTTCAGCGTATTAAGGTTCAATTGGCTTTACCTTAAAATTGCAAAAGTTCAGTTATTTAATTAACGGCGAGAAATGTTAAATAACAAAATGTCAAGTCAGAAAGAATTTGAGACTAAACTTCCTCACCGTCCTGGCATAGTAATATTCGCTGTAATTGGGATTTTGTATGGGTCTTTACTGTTAGCTTTCGGCACCTTATACTTGCTCCCAGAAACAAAGCTGTTTTTTGTCGATATACTTGGCGTTCAGCCTCTGAGGCTCTACATGATGTCTTTTTTTACTTTCCTTATAGGCTTTTTCTTTCTGATGTCCGGCTTCGCGCTATTCAAAAGGTGGACATGGGCAAGAATGTTTTTCATTTGTACTGTATTAATACATCTCATTTACGAAATGTACGACTTGTTCAAAACAATAAGGTATGGTCTCGAGCAAAAGTTCCCACCACTAGATTACACAGACGTAATTGAGTATCCGATTATCTTTGTTATATCGTGTGTAATATTTTGGTACTTTAGTCGGCCAAAGGTAAGGGAATACTTTTTGTGCCCACCCAAAGAGAAGCAGTAATAAGCATGCAAAACAAACGGAGGGGAAAATTAAGGGAAATTAAAGGTGTCCGGTACATATATTATCTACAAACGGAATGCCTCACCCAAAACTATGAGCAGTTTCTGATTGCCGATACGGTGAAAATGTCCTAAACTGTTAGAAGCTGTCATTCTGAGCCAAAGGCGAAGAATCTCGTGCCTATGGAAGATTGAGATTCTTCGCTCCATTACATTCCGCTCAGAATGACAGTGAGGCGCTCAGAATGACATTTTGTTTTTGAGATAGTTGCTAAGACACGTAAAGTGATAAGATATATTTCGTTGAAAGGGAATGGTCTTATGCGGAAGCGGATGAGCATAATCGCAATCCTGGCGGCAGCTTTCATTTCTTTTGGGCCAATGTTATCTGTCGTTTCAGGCGACAGCGAACCTGTTGAGGTGGCCAGATACGAACAGGAGTATTCTACCGCGCGAGTTGAGCCGGCTCGGATGGGAGATGAGGAGGGGGTTGTGGTGGTGTTCGAGGGGACGAGCGACCTTCATTTTTACGCGAAAAAAGAGACCGCGCCGGGTGGATACTTGCTCAAGATCGAAGCGAAATCGGCCGGTGTTACCTTTGGCGAGGCGGTCTTTCCAACATGGGGCACATTCGGCGACCCGGCCCTGAAAAAAGATGTCGAGGTCTATGTCGGTAAATTTGAGGTTTTTGTCCCGATTGAATCTGAATATTCAAAAACGCAACAGGCCGACGTCGAGGTGGAGATTTCAGGGATAGCGTGCACAAGCAAGGTTTGCCTGACACCTTTTGAGTACAAGTTGGAAACGAGAATTGATTTTAGCACGGCGGATTCGTGGCGCCAGGTTGATATCGCAGCAGCCGACGAGGGCGAGGAATCAGCGGCGTCTTATTCTGCGCCTATAGCGTTTTTGTTGGCCCTGGCGGCAGGGCTGCTTCTTAATGTGATGCCTTGTGTGTGGCCGGTGATTCCAATTATCGTGATGCGAATATGGAACCAGGCCGGCGAAAACAGGGCACGAAGTATGGGCCTTGGTCTGGCTTTTTGCAGTGGGATACTTCTTTTCTTTGCTGCAATTGCAGTTCTTAATATCGTCCTTATTTTAGGTTTCGACAGGGTTTTTCAGTGGGGCGACCTTTTACGCAATCAGGTATTTCTGGCGACGATGACGTTATTGATGGTTGTATTGGGACTTTTTATGTTCGGCGTTTTCTCCATTGGGATTCCAGCTTCTGTTACGAGCAAGGCCGGCGGCGGCAGCGGTTATGCCGGCTCTGTCGGCATGGGCTTTTTAGCGGCACTGTTAGCGACGCCGTGCAGCTTTGCAATTTTAGCGGCGGCGGTGGCGTGGGCACAGACCCAGACATTGGGGGTTGCTACGTTTACCCTGATGCTGATTGGCGTTGGAATGGCGGTGCCTTACCTGGTTCTGATTTTGACGCCGGGGCTGCTTGACCGATTGCCAAAACCCGGTGTCTGGATGGAACGCATCAAGCAGGGATTGGGCTTTCTGCTGCTTTTGATAGCAGTCAAACTGTTGAGCGCATTGCCGAGCGAGTGGCGGATAAGTGTGCTGTATTACATCGTGATACTTTCCTTTTGCGTATGGATGTGGGGCGGCTGGGTGAGCTACTCGACAGCGCGGGGCCGCAAGTTGTTAGTCAGGGGCATCGCTTTGGTGATGGCAGTTATAGCGGGATGGGCGATACTGCCTGCACAAGCGGAGGCGATTGACTGGCTGGATTATGACGCCGCCGAGATTGCCACCGCTGCCGGCGAACAAAAACCAGTGCTGATTAAGTTCACCGCCGACTGGTGCAGTTCGTGCAGCGTTGTCGAAAGGTTTGTGTATATGCGAAAAGACATCGGCGAGCTTATTAAACAAAAAGGTGTCCTGGCGTTTAAGGGCGATACGACCTTAGCTGGGGCGCCTGCAACTGTTGACCTGGCGAAGGTTTACAATGAGCCGGGCGTTCCGGTCAGTGTGTTACTTTTACCCGGGGGTGAGCAGAAGAAACTGCGCGGCCTTATCGGCAAGGACGACTTGAAGGAAGTTCTCAACAGCTTACCGGATGCGTTGGAATAGATGGCGAAGCGAGCAAAGATTAATGTTGATAGGGCACAGGCCACCCAGCGTGTGCAGAGGATTTTTCCGCGGCTCAAGAAGCTTTATCCCGAGGCAAAGACCGCGCTTCGGCACGCAAATCCGCTTGAACTGCTGATAGCGACGGTTCTGTCGGCCCAGTGCACGGATGTGCGGGTCAACATGGTCACCAAGGTTTTGTTTAAAAAATATAAGAGCGCCTCCGATTGGGCGAAGGCGGACATCAAGCAGATTGAGGCGGATATTCGGCCGACCGGTTTTTTTAGGAACAAGGCGGCCAATATTAAAAAGAGCTGCCAGATAATAGTGGATAAATTCGGGGGGCGGGTTCCGGACAACATGGAAGATTTGCTGACGTTAGCCGGCGTAGGCCGAAAGACGGCCAACGTGCTGTTGGGTAACGTGTTTAATACCCCCGGGATGGTCTGTGATACGCATGTGATTCGTCTCAGCCGGCGGTTGGGGCTCTCAGCCGCGAATAAGGACGCGGTCAAGCTCGAATTCGACCTGATGGAGATTGTGCCGAAGCGAAGGTGGGGAGGCTGGACGACATTCAGCCATTTGCTGATTTTTCATGGTAGAAATATCTGCAAGGCCCGCAGGCCTGATTGTGGTAATTGTGCTATAATAGGTGACTGTCCGTCGGCGAATAATCCACAAATGTGGTAACTTTTATGCTCATTATCAGGGCCGTTTAAGCCGATATAATGCTAATTATCGCGTAATTAACCGAAGGTGACGAATGGGCGAAATCAATGTACCAACCGAAGAGACGTGGCGAATATTCCGGATAATGGCCGAGTTCGTGGAGGGCTTCGAGGAGCTTTCGTCCGTGGGTCCGGCTGTGTCGATATTCGGCTCATCGCGTGTTACGGCGGAAGATAAATATTATAAGCTGGCACAGGCAACGGCGTGTGAAATCGCCAAGGCGGGCTTTGCGGTGATAACGGGCGGCGGCGGCGGGATTATGGAGGCGGCGAACAGGGGGGCCGCAGAGGGAGGCGGCAAAAGCATCGGTCTGAATATCGAACTTCCGATGGAGCAGATACCAAATGAGTATCAGAATCTTTCGCTGAACTTCCGGTATTTTTTCTGCCGTAAGGTCATGTTCTTGAAATACGCCAACGGGTTCGTTGTCATGCCGGGCGGATACGGGACGATGGATGAGTTTTTCGAATCGCTTGTGCTGATACAGACACTCAGGCAGGCGCATTTTCCGGTGATTCTGATGGGCAGTGAGTTCTGGGGCGGGCTGGTTGATTGGATGAAAGGCCAGATGTTGAATAAACACGGCTATATATCGCCGGAAGATTTAGGTGTCTTTTCGGTGGTGGATGAGCCGGCGAAGGTAGCTGAAATTATACTCGAATTCCACAAGACCAACGGGCGGATGGGCCTCAAACAGCCGCACGGCATAAAAAGACCTATCATTTAACGCTATTCCAAGTTCCGCTGCCGGCTCCAAGCACCTGGCGAGTCTTCGGCGTAATGGTCGGTGTTTTTTATATGTATTCAACGGTAGCCGGCGGTTTCGGTGTCAGGTCATAGAGGCAGCGATTGACGCCGGGAATCTGCGTGATTCGTTCGCAGATTTTGTTCAGTTTCGGCCAGTCAAGCTCGGTTGCCGTTGCCGTTCGAGCATCTACGCTCTCGATGCATCTTACCACGATGATTTCGCCGAATTCCCGCTTGCCGTTGCGAATACCGGTTGCTTTGTCGTTTAACAGGACCGCCATGTACTGAAACGCGCCGCTATCGCCTAATTCTTCCTCCACGATTGTCGTTGCCGCTCGTACCGTTTCGAGGCGCTGTTCGGTTACCTCACCCACAATTCTCGTAGCTAACGCCGGGCCGGGGAACGGAATCCGCCGGGTAACTTCAGCCGGCAGCTCCAACACCTTTGCCACCTCGCGGACACCGTCCTTGCGGAGTGTTTTCAACGGCTCAATTACCGTATATCCATACGCCTTTTGCGGGTCGATACCAATCTGGGCGAGGATATTGTGCTGGCGTTTGATGCCGGCGACGGTCTCCTCAATATCCGTAAGAATAGTCCCGTGAAACAGGAACTTAGCTCCCGTTTCTTTCACGAGCCTGCTGAATACCTTTGCGTAAAACGTCTTTGTTACCGCTTCGCGTTTTTCTTCCGGGTCTGTCAGGCCTTTGAGCGCGGCCAGAAATTCGGCCCTTGCGTCAATGAGTTGAACGCCGATGCCCATGTCGGCAAAGGTTTTCACAACGCATTGGGGCTCACCATCCCGCATCAGGGCACTATCCACAAAGTAAGTCTTAAACCGACTACCCAAAGCCCGATGCCCCAGCACTGTTACTACTGAACTGTCCACTCCTCCGCTGAGGGCGTTGACGGCGGTCGCGTCGCCTACCGCCTCTTTTATCTCGGCAATCTGTGACTCTACAAATTTCTTATAATCCATTCGTTACTCCTTGTAAATGGCTCCTGTTTCAAGAAAATCTCACGAACACCGGCAGTTGTTTGGGACGGTGCAAGAAGAAAAGGCAGCGGTAGCACACAAACCGGCACACAGAGCATATCAAAAGACAGCCCAAAATCAACCCCAAATCCGCCTGCGCCCACGGAACGACGGTACGTTTTACTATTCCGGATAAGTGCAGGTATCAAGCCAGTATTGCGCGAAGATAGAAACGTCGGTTAGGTTGACGTCACCTCTGTCAAGAAAAGCGGGGTCGAGGTCGGTGCCTTCGCACCAGGTGGAGAAGACGCAGCCTGAATCGAGCCAGTGAGCAGTGAAGATGGCAAAGTCGGCCAGGTTCACTATACCGCTTCCGTCCAGGTCCACGCCGCCGCACTTGGCGGTGCCGGTCCACACGATTGATATGGGTAGTGCCAGGTCATTGCTGGGGCCGGGGTAAGAATCGGAAAGACAGTTAGCATCAACGGGTCCTGCGCTTTGATAAGGAACCTCGGCAATATATGGTTCGTAAAACGCCGAGTCGATGGCTGTTGGCTGGTAGGGTATATTTTCCATTTTGAAGCCGAGGACCCACGCCGAGCCGGTCGCAGGGTCAACAGTGACACCGGTGATATGGCCCATATCGTTGATTTGGACGGTCTGAACATTGATCTGGTCTGGCGCGGATTGGATAAGATCTTCGGTGGATATGACGTAAAGCGAGGCTGAGCCGGCTTCAGGGTTAGTCTGTGAGGATGCCAGATACAGCAGGCCCGTTATGTCTGAGACGTGCATCCCGACCGGTGCTGGTGCATAGACGGCGGCATTGGGGTCGCTCAATCGCACACGCGTCTCCATTATGCCTGTGTCGGCGTCGTAAACCCACAGGACGTCGCTCTCATTGATACTGTGCGCGTTGGCAACGTACACGTGCCCGTCGCTATCGACCTCGATTTCACGCAGCCAGTTCAACTCGCGGTTATCATTCAAACTGGCGGCGTCGGGGTCATCGTAGAGTTGAACAACATTGTAAGGCGGGCTGCCTCCTGATAGCTGGAGCTTTGCCGCGGCTGTGTATGCGAGATTGGGGTCTGCACCGATGTCAACCACGACGGGAACGACATAGACGAAACCATCGGCATCGAACGCGGCGTCTGCAATCGGCCGGCCCGACCAGTTGCCTGCTGCGCCCTGAAGACCAACGTAAACATTCGCTGCTGCACCGTAGCGCGGCTCATCACCGGCGGCTATCGAGAGCTGACCTTGCGGAATAACCACCTCGGCGTTATCAAGCCGGACTAATCCATGTTCAAGATTCAACTGGTAGAGAACGCCGTCATGGTCCTGCACTAACCTGCCGTTTGTTCTTTCGTACACAGGCTCGAAACGGTCCACGAACCGGGTAAGCTCGCCAAAGCCGTATAATTTGTCGCTGAGGAACCTGAGCAGACTGCTTCCTTCCGAAGGCTCATACATCTTGCCGGCCACAAGGAACGCCCCCTCAAAACCTTCAAGATTAACAGGGCCGGTCGAAGGCAACGGCAGCCTGGCAGCGCTCTTGGCAGGTGGGCACGATGCGCAGCCGGCTTTACCCGGATTATCGGCGAGATGAACATGCGTATTGCACAGGTTTTTGCGGTCCTCGGAGTTCAGCGTCCAGTCCCAGCTTGAGACGTCGTCGGAATCGACATAACCGTCGTTGCTGAAGATGCCGTCGAGGCAAACAGTGCTGGTGCCGTCAGAGGACAGTTCGGCACTTTCGCCGTACTCACCTATGACGGTAAGGAAGTCCACGACCGTGACACCTTTGTCTCCGGTCACATCCTTGCAGTAAATCCCGCTGCATTGGACCTGCGGGTCCCAGTTGTTAATCAAGACCGAGGCGCCGTTAGGGCCGATCAGCTCAAACTCGATGCGTGTGCCCCTGATGAAGTTGAGGTTGCCGGGGGAAACATAGTTTTGATAGACGCCGAAGCGGTCGCTGCCAGCTGAGCCGGGCTGGCCGAGGAGCGGGGTCCGCAAGCGGTCCACCTCGGTGCGGGCCGGGTTACTGCCAGACAGAAGCTCGGGCTCATCCGACAGATAGATAACCAGTTCGACATCAGGGTCGGCAGTTTCGAATAAATACTCGAACCGAACCAGGACCTGGTCTTCTTCAGCCTTTGAGAAGAGGCCCTTGGCGCGTGCATCGGTACCACCGATATTTTTCATTCGCATCATCCCGGCTGGATCCGGTCTTAGCCCCTCGATACGCTCGGCGTATATCAGGTTAAAGTTCGGGTCGGTGGGATGAACGAAGTTATTGTGTGCCACGCGAACCAGAAACTCAATTTCATCGTCGAAGGCAATGTTGATAAGTGAGAAGCCTAACAACGGTTCGTTTACAATTACCGCTGTGGGAGCTATGCTGGATGTATCATAGTAGATTCGATTGTACGCGGTGTTAAGAACCGAATCGGCGTGCATGGCAAGGTGCTTGACATACAGAACCTCATCGGCACCGCCGGAGTCATAGGGTTCCTGGAAATCAAACAGGTTGGTCAGGTTCACCTTGGCGTCTTTAAGCAGCACCAGTTCCTCGAGGGTCCACGTGTTCGGGTCGAAGGGGGGAATGCCGCCGGGCTCGACCTGACAGAAGAATATATTGGGGTCGTTGCACGTACTGTTTGCCCAGCCGTCGGCGCCCCTGCATTCCAACAATCCGCCGCGAGTATCACCCACACCTTCTGTAATGGTTATATACATCACGTTGTCGGCGATCGATCCTGCAAAGGCGGCTGGTTTCAGGTTCATGATACGGTCACCGTAGGTGTGTATCTCGTTTTCATAGACCTTGGCCTTTTGGTCAACGAAGAACTGGCCGTATGGAGCCCACGCATCGATGCTGATAGAGTTATAGTATAGTTCGGCATTGTCCTCAACGCTTATCTGGCTAACATTGATGTTGAAGTTGATGACTTTGGCATTACTCACTACTTTCAGCTTGCTGCCCTCGCCGGAGATAGTGCCGTCTTCCTCGCCGCTCTTGTCGGGTTCTTGGTAGCTCCCATCGATTACTGCGTCGCCGCCAATAACCAGTTCAGTTCCGAGACCGACCTTTATGTCGAATGCACCGGTCATATTGCAGCGGATTTCGGAATCCGCAAGGTCCATCTTGGCGCCGGAATACAGCTTGATAGTGCCGTCGCCGGTAAACATAAGGTTATTGCCTATCCAGTCGTTGCCGTCCAGCCTAACATCGCCAAAAATCTTCGCACCGCCGTACTCGGCCCAGATGCCATTCGGTTCGTTACCGATGATGGAGCAGTCGGCAAAGGTAAGTGTCGAATAAGTGCAATAAAGGCCGCCGCCGCGCAGGGTAGCGGTGTTGGCGGTGATTATACAATCTCTGAATTGAGGATGAGAATGGTCACAGCGAATTGCCCCGCCGTAATCGGCCTGGCCGTTTTTGATGGTAAAGCCTATTACTGCGGCTCCTGCGGTTTCACCATCGTCAAAGTCAAAGCCTCGGCCTGAATCCTCGCAATCGATGATTGTTAATGCGGCACTGGCAGAGGCACGCAGAACGACCGATTTGCCTGCAAAATCAAACTCTTTGTTCCCGCTTCCTTTGTAGGCTCCTTCCGCAACCAGAACGGTGTCGCCGTCATCTGCTGCGTCGATACCTTCCTGAATCGTATCAAACGGGTTGTCGCTACTGCCATCCTGGTCACATGGGTCACTACATGGGTCACAGGCTTGATCAACATAAATAGGGTCGGTGTTGGGGTCGCTGCCGAAGAGTTCATATTCCTGGAGGTTAGTCAGTCCATCACCATCAGGGTCTGCTCCTGGAGCTGCGCCTGAGAGACTTTTAGATGGGCCTGTGGTAGATCCAAAGTGCTCAAGCTCCCACCAGTCGGGTAGGCCGTCGGCATCGCTATCGAGAAACTCATCGGCGCCGATATCCACGCGCCCGTTGATTATGCGGTTTTCACCATCGATATCGTAAGGTGCACAGGGGTCAACCACAAAGGCCGGGTCGCCTGCATCGATACATGGCGACCCGCGGCGCAGGTGCGGATTAGGCGTTAGATTTGGATCAATATCAATGTTGCCAATGCCCAGCCAACCGTTCTGCACGTCAGAATAGCTGACCGTTGCTACGCTTGTTCCATCATTATGAATCTGCGTTCCGATTCGAGCGATGTTAGCCCACAGGATACATTGCTTCAGTGTAGGCTCACTGTTATAGTTGAAAATCCCTCCGCCGTATGTAGCAGCATTATTTCCGGTGAATGTGCAGTTAGTCACTGTGGGGCTGCTGTTTCTATTATACATCCCGCCGCCGGCCTCACCTGCCGTGTTCCCGCTGAACGTGCAGTTGGTTAGTATTGAGTCGTCGGCGCTGTAACAGTTGTACATCCCGCCGCCACAGTTCGTCGCCTCGTTCCCACTGAAAATGCAGCCAGTCACTTTCGGACTGCTTTCCCAGTCGTTATACATGCCACCACCATCGTCGCCAGCGGAGTTACCGGTGAATACACAACTGGTGACCGTCGGGCTACCACCCGCGTTGAACATTGCGCCGCCTTCGTCGGCTGTCTCGTTGCTAATGAAAGTACAGTTGGTTACGGTTGGACTGCTGGAGTAGTTGCACATCCCACCGCCATCAACTGCTACTGAGTTCCCGATAAACACACAATCGGTCACTGTGGGGCTGCTGGACTCACACAATATCCCGCCGCCTTGTTCATGGTAGCCACCGGTTATCGTGAAACCTGCGAGAACTGAGTTTGCATCTTCTGAGCCGTTGAAATAGAATCCGCGATGCGGGTCGCCAGGGTCACCTTCACAATCGATAATCGTCGCCGCCACCACCGATGCGTTCTCGGGGTCTGTGCTTGTAAGGGTAATGCGCCTGCGGTCAAAGTCGATGTCACGATTACCCAGGCCTGTGTAAGTTCCCGTCAGAACGATGACAGTATCCCAGCTTATAGCGATATCCATTGCTTCCTGAATCGCGTCGAAAGGATGCTCACTGCTGCCGTCCTCACAGGGGTCGCTTATGTCATCGACGTAGAAAGTCATAGGTGTCGGCTTAGACAACGGATTATTCGGCGCGGTACCCCGCAGGAACTCTTCAAAGTTCATATAGCGGTCGCCATCCGGGTCGTCATCTGCATCCTGCTCGTTGATGGGACTTATGACATCAGAATATTGCACCTCCCAATCATCGGTCATCATATCCTCATCTGTGTCATCTGACTCAGCATTCAGATCGCCGCCCTGCCCCGTGGCCGGATTGTAAGGATTGTAAGTATAGCAATCACCGTCGTAACATACTTCAATGCCATCTAACAAACCATCGTCGTCCATATCATCGTCATCGGGGTTCAGCCCGAAGTAAAGTTCCCAGGGATTGGCCAGACCATCTTCATCGTTATCTAAGGTGCTTATCGCGGCCTCATCAGTATTGCCATAGGCGCCTATATTTATCCTGTTGCCGTTGGCCTGCGGCTCATTGCTGTAATCTGAACACGGATCGCCCGTATCGATACAGGGTGAAGGTCCCTGTAGATGCAAATCGCCGTAATCATCGTTGGCCCCCTCATCTGTGCCGGGTGTGCATGGGTCGTCTCCCCATCCATCACCGCCGTCACAGGGATCGCGCACAAACATCGGGTCGGCATCAATATTGCCGTCGCCCCAGTCGATTGTGCTGCCCTCTGTATATATGGCCCCTTGACCATCCTGCACATCACAATACGTGAACTGAACATCGCTTTCTACCAGCGCGACCTGTGGGCCTTCTGGTGCGGTGTTATCCCACAGGATGCAGTTTTTTATCTCCAGATAGCCGGTGGGCGGAATCTCTGCGATGTTGGCCGTGAAACGGGTGCCATCGCAGTCGGCGTTGTCATAGGGGTCAATTGCAAAATCCACTAATGAACCGATACTCACATCAACATCTACGCCGTATTCTACCCCATTAGGGTCGTCGTACCTGATATACTGTGCCCATTCCTGATTGCCGTCCACTATGATGTGCCCTACAATCCCGTTTCCACAGGTATCGTCGATCTTGGCGAGCTCGCCGGTTATTCTGACCTGGCCATCCACTTCGCTTATCCATCTACGGACCGCCCAGTGTTCGGGAGACATGTGCGGATGTCCGCCTTCGTCCCAAAGTGAAGTCCAATAGGGTTCAAAATACCAGGAATCCCCAAAATCTGGTAGCTGCTCGAAGTCAGCGTTGCTCCAGGGGCTAAGGCATGGGTCGTCTCCATCGTAATAGCCGTAGTACCAGTTGTCCTGGCCCTGCGTGTCTGAAAACTCGCCTTCCGAATCGGCAATGAAAACCCTGCTATTCTCGCAGTATATCGCACCCCCGCCCACGTCTGCCGTGTTACCGCTGAACGAACAGTTGGTCAATGTCGGCATGCTGCCCCCGCTATTATAAATTGCGCCGCCAAGGTCGCCCGCCGAGTTACCGCTGAACGTACAGTTGGTCAGGGTCGGGCTGCTATTGTACAAGTTTTCCATCCCACCGCCCCTATCGACTGCTGAGTTGCTGGTGAATATGCAGTTGGTAATGGTCGGGCTGCAATACCACCCGTTGCTCATCCCGCCGGCGGTCCCCGTTGCTGAGTTTCCGCTGAATGTGCAGCCGGTCACAGTCGGGCTGGAATTGTCCCAGTTGCCCATCCCACCACCGTCGCCTGCCGAGTTCCCACTGAACGTGCAGTTAGTCACCGTCGGGCTGCTGTTTAAGTAGTTGGCCATCCCGCCAGTAGAGTACGTTGTCAAAGTTCCACTGAAAGTACAGTTAGTAACCGTTGGGCTGCTTCCGTTGTAGTTACACATCGCCCCACCATCAAATGTAGAGTTTCCGCTGAAGGTGCAGTTTTTGATAGTTGGACTGCTGGATTCACAGAGGATTCCGCCACCAAAGTACTGGTAACCATTAGTTATAGTGAAACCTGTAAGAACTGAGTTTGCATCTTCACCGTTGTGGAAATAGAAGCCGCGGTGCGGATTTTCTTCTGTGCCGTTGGGGTCGATGATGGTTGCCGCAACCACACAGGGGTCCTGCGGGTCCGTACTCGTGAGCGTAAAGGCCTTTCCTTCAAAGTCAATATCGCGATTACCCTGTCCTGTGTAAGAGCCCTCTAATACAGTTATCACGCCTCCGACCGCGATGGCGTCAATTGCCTCCTGAATGGCATCAAAGGGATGGTCGGCGCTGCCGTCTTCGGCGGGGTCACTGTCATTAGGGTCCCCCGGCCAGGGGTCGTCCGGCGCATCATCATCGACATAGGCGATGAGCGTCAACCGTTCATAAGCGCCCATATCCACGATAGGCCCTGTGCCGTTACCGGTATTGGCGACGTCCACGTCATTAATGAATCGTGGATTGCCGTCAAGGTCATTTGGCGTCGGCTCGCCTGTGTCGCCGTCGCCGTCAAGGTCTGCCGTATCGGCAGGAACCGCTGTATTGTCACCAGCATCGATACACGGCGACCCGGACGAGAGTCTCAGGTTGTCGTCGGCGTCCACAAACATGGGGTCAGCGTCAATGTTATTGGATCCAGCACCGCCCCAGCCGCCTTGGACATCAGAGTAGGTAACAGTTAGCGCCCAGTCGTCGTAAATCTGCGGCCCGCTTGGTGCGGTATTGCCCCAGAAGATGCAATTCGTCACAGTCGGGTCGCTGACGCTGAAGGTATTGTACATCCCGCCGCCGTAGGATACAGCCGAGTTACCGGTAAAGGTGCAATTAGTAATCGCCCCGTTGCCGCCTGATATCCCACCGCCTCCAGATCCTGCTGAATTGCCGCTGAACGTGCAATTAGTAATCGCCCCGTAGGTCTCAAATATCCCACCTCCCTCTACAGCCGAGTTGCCGGTAAAGGTGCAATTAGTAATCGCCCCGTTGCCGCCTGATATCCCACCGCCTCCAGATCCTGCTGAATTGCCGCTGAACGTGCAATTCGTCACAGTCGGGTCGCTGTTCCAGTTGCGCATCCCGCCGCCGTAGCTCGCGGCTACGGCCGAGTTGTCGCTGAACGTGCAGTTCGTCACCGTCGGGTTGCTGAAGGTATTGTACATCCCGCCGCCCTCATCAGATGAGTTGCTGCTGAACGTGCAGTTTGTTATAGTCGGGCTGCAGTAATCGTTGTACATCCCGCCGCCTCTATTGTGAGATGACCCATCAGCATTACCGGCGGTGATGGTGAAGCCATCCAGAACGGCTGTTGCATCGACGCTGTCACCAGTAACAACGTGATAGCTGTTTTCGTTCCTCGATGGGTCATCCAGATCACCTACGTCATTGGCATCAATGTCACCGGAAAGGATAGTTTCGTACAGATTGGGGTCTCTTGTCTCCCACCCGCCTCCGCCAGATGGGAATCCACCGTATATACCCACACCGCTTATCAGTTGAAACGTATCCGTCCGACCACCCATATTCGCCCGCTGGATCTTGTCAGTGAAAGGATCCGTCCAGTACATCTTCCCGGCTGCCACATCGAGGGCTACGCCCAAGGGGTAAGTTGAGCCAGTAGTAACAAGGTCTTCTACGCCGGAACCGTCCGACATATTCGCACGCTGTATCTTGCCAGTGCCCCAGTTCGTCCAGTACATCTTCCCGCCGGCCACATCGAGGGCTATGCCATGGGGGTTACCTAAAGTAACAAGGTCTTCGACGCCGGAGCCGTCCGACATATTCGCCCGCTGGATCTTGTTAGTGTCGGCATCCGTCCAGTACACCTTACCACCGGCTACATCCAGGGCTATGCCATAAGAACTAAGTAATCCAGTAACAAGGTCTTCGACGCCGGAACCGTCCGACATATTCGCCCGCTGTATCTTGTTAGTACCTAAATTCGTCCAGTACATCTTCCCACCAGCCACATCGAGGGCTATTCCAAAGGGGGTATCTAATCCGGTAACAAGGTCTTCGACGCCGGAGCCATCCGACATATTCGCCCGCTGTATCTTGTCAGTGCCGATATCCGTCCAGTACATCTTGCCGCCGGCCACATCGAGGGCTATGACATAAGAAGTAGGTAATCCAGTAACAAGGTCTTCGACGCTGGAGCCATCTGACATATTCGCCCGCTGGATCTTGCCAGTGCCATAATCCGTCCAGTACATCTTCCCGCCAGCCACATCGAGTGCTATGCCACGGGGGTCGGGTAATCCAGTAACAAGGTCCTCAACGCTTTCTTCGATGGGCTTACTCGGCTTGTATGTCCCCTCGGCCACCCAGATTTCCTGTCCGGGTTGGGCTACGGCCAATGCATCCTGAAGGAAGTTATAAGCATCAACCCAGCTTGTGCCGTCATTTGCTCCGGTGGCATCATCATCCACATAAAGCGTACTGCGAACTATGGCAAGGCTGTGGAAAGCGCCCGCCGCGATGGCGACAAAGCCGCTATTGGGTGCGGGAACATTGCACTGGCCATAGTTATTGTATCCCCAGGCTGCGATAGAGCCATCGTCTTTGAGGCCCAGGCTGTAGTAACCGCCCGCCGCGATGGCGATAAAGCCGCTATTGGGCACGGGCACATCGCACTGGCCTTCGTCATTGTATCCCCAGCCGACGACAGAGCCATCAACTTTTAGGCCCAGGTTGTGTTCATGGCCCGCCGCGATGGCGACAAACCCGCTATTGGGCACGGGCACATCGCACTGGCCACCGCCATTGTATCCCCAGGCCGCGACAGAGCCATCATCTTTCAGGCCCAGGCTGTGGAAACCGCCCGCCGAGATGGCGACAAAGCCACAAGGGTCGGGGACATCGCACTGGCCATGGTCATTGTTTCCCCAAGCCGCAACAGAGCCATCATCTTTGAGGCCCAGGCCGTGGCCATCGCCCGCCGCGATGGCGATAAAGTCATTTCCCGCTGGAGGCGGCCCAGGCCCACAGGGGTCTGATCTCCAGCCGACGATAGAGCCATCATCTTTGAGGCCCAGGCTGTGGTAATAGCCCGCCGCGATGGCGATAAAGTCATTTCCCGCTGGAGGAGGCCCACAGGGATCTGGTCCCCAGCCGACGATAGAGCCATCTTTTTTCAGGCCCAGGCTGTGTTCCCAGCCCGCCGCGATGGCGACAAAGCCGCTATTGGGCGCGGGGCCATTGCACTGGCTATACCAATTGGCTCCCCAGGCCGCGACAGAGCCATCTTCTTTGAGGCCCAGGCTGTGGAGAGCGCCCGCCGATATGGCGACAAAGTCGCTATTGGGGGCGGGTACATTGCACTGGCCACAGTTATCGTTTCCCCAGGCCGCGACAGAACCATCTTCTTTTAGGCCCAGGCTGTGATTACCGCCCCCCGAGATGGCGATAAAGCCGCTGTTGGGCGCGGGGACATTGCACTGGCCACTGCTATTGGATCCCCAGGCCTCGACAGAGCCATCATCTTTGAGGCCCAGGCTGTGGTAAAAGCCCGCCGCGATGGCGATAAAACCGCTATTGGGCGCGGGGACATCGCACTGGCCACGGTAATTTTCTCCCCAGGCCACGACAGAGCCATCACCTTTCAGGCCCAGACCGTGGAAACCGCCCGCCGCGATGGCGACAAAGTCATTTTCCGCTGGAGGAGGCCAAGGCCCACAGGGGTCTGATCTCCAGCCGACGATAGAGCCATCATCTTTGAGGCCCAGGCTGTGGAGAGCGCCCGCCGATATGGCGACAAAGTCATTTCCCGCTGGAGGCCCACAGGGATCGAATCCCCAGGTGACGACAGAGCCATCATCTTTGAGGCCCAGGCTGTGCTCGGTGCCCGCCGCGATCCCGATAAAGCCACTATTGGGCGCGGGAATATTGCACTGGCCTTCGCTATTCAATCCCCAGGCCGCGACAGAGCCATCTTCTTTCAGGCCCAGGCTGTGGTATTGGCCCCCCGCGATGGCGATAAAGCCGGCGCTCAGGTCACCGCCGACAACTTGGCCGCCCCAGCCGACAATCGAACCACTTTGACCGGCTTGTGCCGGCACTACGAGTAATGCGAGTAAAATCAATACAATAAGACATATACTATATACGACTTGCTTTTGACACATGACCTGTAAGCTTGTCCCCATGGTCTGGACAGAGACACCTTCAAGTTAAGGTGGAACTGTGCTCCACGGGTACCGGTTAACTGGCTCTGGGTGAGGGAGCCCGTAGGGCGACCGAGGCCAGAGCCA
>SDBT01001631.1_pt1 | contig 39899 bp, 62 predicted proteins | sample 2277101 | NCBI WGS metagenome assembly SDBT01 (sample SAMN10404973, study PRJNA504765) | marine sediment metagenome | isolation source: marine sediment core GS10_PC15, 103 cmbsf | place: Arctic Ocean: Southern Knipovich Ridge | collected 2010 | reverse complement strand
TTCCCAAACCCACCGTCATAAATAGCCGTCTTCCGGTTGTGACACTCCGTACACAAGCTCTGCAGATTTTCCTCATCGTAGAACAGTTCCCTATTTCCCTTATGCGGTTTGACATGGTCCACCTCAGTCGCAACGGTCGTTTGCCCCTTCGTTTTACATTCTTGACACAGCGGTTCTTTATTAAGCTGCCATCGCCTCAATTTTTTCCAGGCCCTGGTATTATACCACGCGCACCTATTCCGCCGATTGTCCGGCGTTCGGGATCGTAACCCTCGATGTGTCGGCGCCTTCTTCATTTAGTCTTTTCTTTTATCCCCTGATGACTCAAACAACTGCTGCATCACATACCTCAAATCTGTCAGGTTCGCCTGTGCCGCGGCCATAGCACCGGCGCTGCCCGTCCCTTCTGATGGTCTGATCCCACAATCCCATAGTCCGTCCATAAGTAACTGTCCCGCTTCCTCACCAATTTTAAGTGTTGGCGCAATCGCTATTCCGCAGGGCGGCTTACATTGTTTCATCATCACCTTTGTTCCAATCGTTCTTCTTTTCCCAAAGTCGTCTACTTCAAAAATAAGTAGCGCTATCGAACGGTCGAACGGTTGATTTTGTACCAATATCTGGATATTACCCACGTCTTTTCCTTTCTTTTAATATTTCCTTGGATATGTTATAGAATCTCTTTCGTGCAATTTACAGAAACAGTGCGGCGGTCCTATTGGTTCACGTTGTATCCACACTCCTTCTTTTTGGGGTTTTACTTCTTGAATATCTCGCACAAATACAACCGCCAAATTATTACAACCTGCAACCTCACAAAACTTGTCCACGTGCTCTCCCTTCATTTTTTAAACACATGCCCGCACTCCGGGCAGGTTATCTCTTTAGCACCGCTGCCGTTGGGTTCCTCGGTTCCACCCGGATCGCCCGTCGGGCCGACGATATAATCCTCTATCTGTTCAGGTTCGAGCGCTGTAAGCTCCAGGGGATAGTTTACCGTATCGAGTTCGTTTATCAGTTCCGCCATTGCTAACCCGTTGATTACATTAAACTCGGCGATCACATTATCGCTTATCAACACCGCCCACTCCGCCGCCTCATTATCGAACTCCTGATAATCGACCGGTACAACCGTCAACCCTAACATCTTCGCCGCCAACAGCCTGCAGTGCCCCGATACGATAAACCCGCTCCGCTTGCTCACCGTTATCCCCAACCGCCAGCCGTGGACCTTTATCAACTTTGCCAATTTCTCAACCTGCTTATCCGGGTGCGTATTCGGGTTCCTCGGGTTGGGCATCATCCTGTCGATCTCGACCAATTCATCATGGACGCAATGAATCTTCACGCCGTCCATCGTCAATACACCCGTCTCGAGGGAAGCGGTCCCGACCGCTTTGGGTTTTTTAGCCTTCTTTGTTGTTTTCTTTTTCGCCATTGGCTTCCTTCTTTTTATACACTGTATAGTCTTCGCCTTTTTCTCGTACCTCAATCTCAGCCTCGGGATTACACAAATCACACGGGTCATATTCCCCGCTGGTATATTTCCCACATTTTTTACACTTAGCCATCGTCGCCATTGGCTTCCTTTTGTTTTTCCAATCCCTGCTTAATATATTCCACGTCAACCCCCTGTGACAGTGCCCATTGCTCTATGATATTTTCTATATCCGCTTGTTATTCGTTGAGCTTGGCTACTATTTGGCTTATATCTTCTGTTAATGCCATACGCTGCATCGGTGTAAACTTATCATCCAATAAATTCCTTTGTTCCTCATTCTCGGCCTGGAGTTTTATAAATCTTTGGTCCAAGCCCTTCTTTGCCGATAAATGGTCGGAATCTGCTTTCCGCAATTCCTTATTCTCGGCTTTGAGTTGTTTGATAAATCTATATGCCACCGTCAACTTGGCTTGGTGTTCCTTGATCTCGGCTTCGAGTTGGTCCAGTGCTTGAATCGTATCCATATCCGCCTACCTTTCAGGATAACATACTAAGAATAATTCCGACTACAACTCCCAAAAAAAACATCAAAATACTTTCCATATGTTTAGGAGGCTTTGTTTTTGCCATTCTTTCTGCACTTGCCCACATATTCATTTTCCTTTCAGGAACATCTTTCCAAAGTGTTGTGGGCGTTTATCATTTTCACAATATCCCCGCTGGCTAACGCTTTAATGGCTTCGCTAACATCTTCTTTTATCATCATTGCGGCAAAATTGCCCGCTATACCAATTTCTTTATATGCCTCTAATAATTCGTGACACCTTTCGATCTGGTTTGATAATGCATCTGCTAAATTATCCATTATCCTTCGCCTGCCTTTCAATTAAACCTTTTCGCCAATAATCCTGCCAACCCATCCGGCGTGTTTACGCATAAACTCATCCAATACCAGTATCCGAAACCCCATCTTTTCAACGTCGCATATCCTGCTGCGTTTGGCACGGCTCCTGGCGGTAAGTCCCTTCGGCATCGTGCGGATGATATAGACAAGTTTTTCGCCCGGGTAATAAACGCTAAACGCCCGCAGCTTCGCAAAGTCGCGATTATCCAGGTGACCCTTGCATTCGTGCCATACAACCGAACCATCCTTTTCGATCGTCATAAAATCCGGCGTATATACCCGCGACCCCACCTGCTTGCCCTTCATCCCCTTCGGGATATCCGCACCGTAAAACCGAAACCGCCGCGGTTCGTACTGCCAGTCCTTAACCTCGCCGCCCATTTTGAGGATTTCGAGATAAGCCGCGTAGACCCGCTCCAATCGGCTCTTAAAATAATGCCTTTTCCCACCGATAGTCGCCCACGCCGCAATATTAAGCCATCCCTGATTCACTATCAATACCTCCACCCCACCCCGGATAAAAACTTATCCAATCGGGTCCTCTATTAAAACTTTCCTTTATTGTAAGCGGACATTTTTGCGACCCAATTATACACTCTATTTTATTTCTTAGTTGACTATTCGCTTGCTCGTTGGGATGGTGATCTCTAACATAAACCCGTTGTCCCGGATTATCTAACGCTTTGTTGAGGTATACCACAGCCAGCAAAGTGGTTCGACCCTCTTGACGAAAATTCACATCATCAAGCAGCCAACATATTGAACCAACATGTTGTTTTTGTGTTTTTGATAACTTAATTCCAAATGTACTGTAAAGGTTTATGTTCATGTTTTCTTATTTCCTTCCTCATCAAAACACCTGCTGCATTTTCCGGGTGCTACCCAGTGACACGGATGCCCCTGAGCCGCTACGCATTGGGCACAATCACTATCAGTACACCCACAGCTAATACATTTCATTCTCTCGCCTCACTTTCCTTAATCTGCTCGTCCTTATGCCCACCCGGGCCGAACTTCAAAAAATACCTTTTACGCCCATCCGGGCCGTCCTCGTTATACCAGCACCACCAGCAGCGATTGGGCTTTCCAACCTTCGCCTCATTTGGGCATCCCTTTGTCACACACTTAAACATTTTCTTTATTTTGGTGTTATCGCCGGGGAAATAATAAATTGTTCGCTTATATAACTATAACGAACGTTAATCTCTGGATGTTCTATTGTAAAGTCGGTTAGTTCCGGGATTGATTTTCTTACCCTCTGCCAGGGGTCCATGTCTTCTACTGATGAGGCCACTTCAAATAACGCCTCCATCAATATCCGTATGGTGCGCGTTGTTTTATGGCAGTTCCTGAACCCGACCTTTACCTCTTCCGGTGGGTCAAACGGAAAATCGTTTACCTTGAGTTCCTTTTTTTCGTCCATTTTTTTCCTTTCCCACATTATTCACCGCCTTTGGCGTTCCTTTCCTTTTGATATTCAACTGCTTTGAAGACCAACAAACTCAGCGAAACAACGAGTACGCCCAGCGAAATCCACCGACTGTATTCAGCCCAAAATGTTATAAAAACTATCCCTCCGATCGAAGCCGACGGAATAACAAACCCAAACCTGCTGCGGGTCAAACCCCAAAATATGAAACCGCCCACCAGAAGTGCTACCAAGCTGGCGTACAGCCAGCCGTTATACTTCATAACCTCATTTATTCGGCCCTCTTGGTTTAAGGCGTTGACGGCGATCACCTCGGCCACCCTGTCTGCCGCCTCGCCAGTCAGGGTGTAAATAGGGCTGTTGGGGTCTGGTTGCCATTTTATCGAAGACGCACAGCCACTCACCAGCACAATGATTACTATCCAACCCAAGATATAAGCCGCCAATGTTACCGCTAATCCCCACTTAAAATATTTAATCTTCATTTTGACCTGCCTTTCAGTTCCTGTAAGAATTTCACTATATCCACCAAGCAACTGTCATCAAAAACAGTTTTAGGATCAAAAACGATAACAAACTTTTTCCAAGGCTTATAATAAAAAACCTGCGCTAATCGGTCTTTTGTCTTGTTGTTGAGGCAATCGTAAACGCTTTTCTTATCAAAATGCTGGCTGTTATCTTCAACAAAATGTATATGCTTGAACTTATTCATTATTCACCTGCCTTTCAGGGCTTACTTATAAAACCGAGAGCGTTGACTTTCAATCGTCCAAAAGAGGGGTCAGCTTCACATGTGCATTTTATACACCGATGTTTTTTGACTCCATCAACTAATAATGTCTCAAGCTCTATGAACGGCTTCCAGAGACCACAAAAATCACAAAAACCGCACACAGTTTCCCGTCCTCTATATATCATTTTCTTGTATTTCATTTCGGATACTCCTTATGTTCTTGGCCGTATGCCATTATCTATTCTCCTGAATTTTAAAACCCACACCCACGGGTTTCCAAACACCGTACTGCCCTTGCCGGTTTTAAGATTAGCTGGCACACCTTCTGCTTTTAAGCCAAGTTGAGTTATATCCTGCACCCTCTCAACTTTCATCCCTGTTATCTCCAGCCAGATACGGCAAGCCCATTTTGGCATGTGGATATTGGGAGAAAAACAACCATTATTATGTTTGTCATAATAATGGTTTGCCTTGGTTAGTTCTTCGTTAGTAACGCAATACCACTCTCTATCACCCCTTGCGTGGCCCGGCAAAGTTGCATATTCAACCTCAACTGTATTACGGTCATTATGTTCTTTGCAGACATAGCCAATTGCGTTCACTCGCCACGGTTCCCTCACCCACAGCCTGTCCCCGACTTTGCCGTAGGGACATTTGGCTTCTAAGACGCTGGATTCCGGCACATACAAAAACTCCCACAGGCCGGTTACGTTATTAAAAAACGGGCCCGTATAATTATCTGGTTCTTTGTTAATTTCTTTAAGGCCACGCATACGGCGTGTTTGGGTTTTAAGATTTTTCTGTATCGCCAGAACGCCCCAGCTTTGAAATATTATGCCTGTTTCTTTGATTGGCCTCTCAATTTTAGTTCCCATCGTCAACCTTTCAGCGATATATGTATAGTTGCTCATTCATTTTTGTGTTTTCATTACTGTCTAATAACCACCTTATCGTGGACGCGTACTGCCTCGAAAAAATCCTGCGTATAACGCGTTGCTTTATAAGCATCAAACTCTTTGCAAGAGAAGATATTCACGTAAACCCTTTCCAGTATATCAAGGCAATGGATGGTTATATTACTGGTCAAAATGAACTGTATCGCTGAAGTGCCCTTCGTTTCTGCCCTGGTCTGCCGCTTCTCCTTTGGCACACCAACATCATCCCAAAAATGAAGATCGTCAGCCTGCATATCTAACAGCTCCACCAGGCCTTTGAAGTACCGCCTGATATATTTGCGATGAAACAGCTTTGTGTTACAGGCATAACAGTCGATTAACACCTCCATCCCATATATCCCGGAGATATGTTCATCACCATCTAAATCTTTTACGGTTGTTAGGCCAATCTCGCGCATACACCCAGCATCATTGACGCCATGTTTTTGCCTTTCGTTTTTACATCGGCTGCATAAATCCTCTGCTACCCAATAACACGGGTACCCCTGGGCCTTGATACACTGCCGACAGCTATCTTGCGTACACCCGCACACTTTACATTTTCTTTCGTCCATTTTCATTCTCCTTTGAATTTTCCTTTTTTCTTGCCATAATGTCTGGCACAGGGGTCGACCTCATAACCTCCACTTTAGCTATGTAATAGTGATATTTCTGTTCGAGTTCTTCAACTGTGAACTTCCTCACTTGTTTCGATTGCAAAAGAAGTTTATCAACCACCTCCTGACCATATTTTTCTTTCATAAACGCCAAATAAGCAGGCCAATTACCCTTAAACCTTATATTGCAGTTGTAACATTGACCATTCACACACTCTTCGTCAAACAGGATCGAGTTCATTCTGCCAGGAATAAAATGCCCCGCCTGCAATTGGGGCATTTTTTCTTTTTTAGTGTATTTTCATAAACCTGCACTATCAATCCCTTACAGCGCATCCGCACCGAACATTTGCAAAAGATACGCCCAATGGTAAAGTTTTTCATTTTCGCTCCCTAAACATATTGACTTTTGACCTTCTCGTTTTTCTTTTCCCGGCTGTGCCAGTCGACGGTCCTGCCGAACCCGTACCGCTCCTTTACCAGGTGCGTGTAATATGCCTGCGGGTTATCCTTCCCCCGGCACAGACCCGCCAGCGCCAGGGCCTCGTTGAATATCCGGGGTCGATCCGCCCGTAGGGCGTTCAGGTGGTTGCCCAGGTTACGAAACGTCGCGTGATCGGAGCTCGTTAATCCCCGAAAGCATTCCGCCAATTTCAAGACAAATACCTGCGGGTTCGTGATAATCTCCGAGTCCGAGTCCGAATCTTCATTAACGGGTAAAATCGAATCCCCTCCTTTCCCCTTCGATTTATCTTTAGTTATATTAGATTCGGATTCGGATTCGTCTTTGAAGGTTCCTTCTTGAAGGCTTCCCCAGCCCTTCTCCACAGCGTCCGCCTTTTTCCCCAGCCCTTCTCCACAGCGTCCGCCTTTTTCCGCGGAACCCCGGGAAAAGTTGGGGAGACCCGAGGTTTCCCTTAATTTTTGTGGATAACTCACCAATTCGAGCCAGCCGACGTCCGGACCGGCTAAAACCTCCAGCGCCCTTGCAACCACATCTTTATCCCATTCCAGCAGGTACGCTATCTGGTCGGCATCGATGGGCCGCTGTTTCTCATCGAGTATCCAGCCCCGGTACGGGGCCTGCTGGTCGCCCGCCAATTCCAGGAGCTTATGGAACACCCCGAACGCCGCCGCCTGCATCGCCGCTCCGTAGGGCCACGCCTTCTGGTTCATCTTGCGAAACGCCGGTCCCAATCGGTGCCCGTATATTTTGCTGCGAATATATAGCAACGTCCCTTTTTTAAGACCCTCGACCGGCATATCCCCCACCGCCGCCTTGCCCTTATTAGTAACCTCATACCGCCCGCACCATTCAACGATCCTGTAAGCCTGCATTGCTAAACCTCCTGTTCAATAATTCTCTCTTACATTTTCCGCCATCAATATCATAAACCGGGTAATCTCGGCACGTTTTCGGTTTGTCATCTTCGACTCGACAAATAGCAACATTACCCTCGAGCTTCAACCACGGACAAATTATATAACCTGGTTGATGTGTGTACATATCGCCGCATTCCATACAACAAAGCCCACATCTTTGGCATTCGCTCATATAAGTTCCATTTTCTAAAAAAGCATTCCCTGTTTCTGTTGAGTTTTCAGTCTATAACCGCTGCGGTCTTTGGTTTGGGGTAATATAATCTCAAACAACCGTTCCCATCATAAGACCCGGAAGAACCAAGGTACCCAGTTTTCTCCAATTGATCTATCACATCAGCAGCCCTGCCATAACCAATATGTAATTTTCTTTGTAACAGTGACACACTCATACACCCCCTTTCTTTACACACACTCAAAGCCGCCTCAAACAACTTATCTGTTTCGTTTTTGCTTACTGTTTCACACATCACTATCTCCCTTTCCTAAAAAAGCATTCCCTGTTTTAATAGTTTCCTAATTGCCTTTGCCGCCTGCTGCGGCACTACTCCGTTGCCCAGGAGTCGAAGTTCGTCCACCCTGCTTCTAAACCCATCAACTGTTCGACCCATGCCGGATTTAAGGTAACGCTTTTCTTCCCACGGTTCCTGGTGGACCCCCTGCGGAGCCACTGCAAAACTTGCTGGGGTAAACTCATCCCACCCTCCCGACCCGGTTGATCGCAGCCTTTGAAATCTCTGGCTGTTGGCCTGGCCCACCATTTCACTTGGCCTTCCAGTGTCAATATCGGGTTGTTGTGATTTCCTCGGCTGTAACAATAAGCCCCCGTTGACACTCTCGGCCTGTGCCAATATGAACAACCGAGTTCCTTCCGCCATTGACAAACCGACTTCTGCCGCTGTAAACAGTCCCGCCTCAACCGAGTAACCCATACGGTGAAGGCTAAAGACCACCTCCTTAAACCCCTCTGATATATGCCCGCTGACGTTCTCGAAGAAGCACCAAAGAGGTCTGATTGTACGGATGTGTTTTTTAATATACGACCAAAGGTGTCGGGGGTCTTTGCGTCCCATGCGTTTTCCGGCGTTGCTGAACGGCTGGCAGGGATAACCGGCAATGATTCCGTGTACCCTGTTACGAAACGGTTGGCCATCGAAGGTTTTAATATCCGTCCAGATAGGAGCCGCATCCAGCCGACCTTCTTCAATCTTACTGACCAGGTTCGCGCAAGCGAAGGCTTCGATCTCCACATAAGCGACCGTTCGCACATCAAGGCCGGCGAGTCTGAGTCCAAGTTCAAACCCGCCGTATCCGGTACAAAAGCTGATAATGTTCTGGGTATTATCCACACGTAAAATCAGTCCTAAAAAAGCATTCCCTGTTTTGGTTGAGTTTTCAATTTATGGCGGCTTTGGGCGTGTGTGCCGAGTACGCTGGCCGCCTGGGTAACATTCATTTGATACGCACGATCCGCCGGGTATATCTTAGGCGGGGCGGGTGTGGGAGCGGGTAAGGGTTCGAGCTTGCGTTCCACCTTCTCCCAGCCGACCGGCTCGGTAGGGTAGATACCCTTGACGCGGAAGAAGGTCAGCGTCTTTTTTCGCCCTTTCCATACCCCCCTGTACTTGCCGCAGTCGACGACATGGCCCAATTGCTGCAGCTTGGTAACACGCGGCCAGCAGTTGGATACCGTCCATTCGATACGATCCTTCACCGGATACCGCTGTGATTCTTTTTGCTGCAGGTATTCGAGTATGCGTTTGTTGTGGGTAACGCCTAAGGTGAGGATTGCTTCGTAGACCCGCTGGCGAAGCGTCGCCGCCCGCCCGCTCTTTCGTTCGCCCTCGAAGGCCTCCATGCTCGTATCCCGAACCGCCATCCTTAACCTCGTGTTAAGAGTTCAAATTGTTATTATTGCTTTTCAAATAGCGGAGGCAGGATTCGAACCTGCGTTAATCGGCTTATGAGACCGTGCTGGGGCCATACTCCAGTCCACTCCGCGGTTATCAACTTTTCAAAAACGGCCGCGGATATTGTAACGGACTCTCGCGGCTTATCCGTATTTTGAAGAAAGTTCAGATCAATCAATAATGCCGGCGGCAACGAGCCGCCGGCTAAGAAAAACGGGTAAAGAGTTTTCACAAAACCATTCCCCATTACATTGTCGCAATCTCATTATCTGCTCGGCTGTTGCGTGTTTGAACGAATACGAATTTTCACCGCATATCAGGCATTGTGAACGGGTGAATATAGAAAACCAATCGACACCACAGCAGTTATGAACGTAGACCGTATCGCCGCGCTGCCGGTCACCTTCTACCATATTCACCTGACCGCTCGCAAAGTTGTCATCCAATCCTATACCAGCCCTGTTCATCGCGGACCCTCCCGCTTACACGGTCTTGGTCTTGGTAAAGACGCAATCCCCACAGGTTTAGTTGACAGCTTAAACCGCGTAACATAATTGAGTGGTTCAAATTGCCACTTGTTGCCGGCAATTGGTAAAAACTCTGTAATTACTCGCTCAAAACCGGTAATTGGTAAAAACTCTGTAATTACTCGCTCAAAACCGGTAACACGATTTCCGTTCATTAGTCGATAATAGATAATTTGATTCATTGCTTTACCTCCGGGTAAACCAAAACGTCTAATTCCCGCACCCCCCACTCGACCGCCTCGGCATGGGTATCGAAAAGACAATCGAGGCGGCCGTCCGTAATCCGACCGCCCCGATCCAGTACCATCACCCAATCGCCTCCGAAGTACCCTGGAATTGACATCCTTGTAAAGAACGGGATACTCGGACCCGCTGCGATGAGCGGGTACCTGGCCTCCATGCCGATCGCCGTCGATCCATCTGCGTATTGCCCGCAGCACTCTTCACACGGGCAGTACGCGGTCACTAAAAAACTCATTAACCTCGGCAGACCACAGCACTTCGCTTTGAAAGGGTGTTTATTTGGACACCATGCTGTCTGGGGTGGGCGATTAACGGCGGCAGGAGGTATAGCCGCCGCAGTCGCGTAGGTTCCAGCGGCGGACGACACAACACTGCCCACCGCTTTGGAGGAGGGTGATGAAAAGTTTGGCTTACCTATCATCCTGCCGGCACAAAACGCCAACAATACGATTGTCATAATACCGACTGTTCTGTAATTTTCCGGCCACATTATTATGCCCTTAAAAACGCCGGTGTTTAGCCCCGCCGGCAGGGCTTTTAAGGAGTTCTTTTCTTTAACTTTTTCGCGGATATAATGCCGCCTGCTTTTCTAAATGGCGCGTAACGTCGCTTAGTTTCAGCCGAATAGATCTCGGGCCGAGCGATTGACAGGGCAGTTTATATTCCGCTATCTGGTAATAAATAGTTTTAGCCGACAACCCCGTCCGCTCCGCGACCTCTTTAACTGTCATAAGTCGATCCATCTTAAAACTTTCCTTGCTCTGCTTTGCTTTACATTACAGTGCCTTTGCTAATCCAAACACAGCCTTGCCTTAGCATTACTATGCCCTGCTCCGCCTTTACAGTACCTTACATGACATTTCCATTGCTGTGCGATACAGCACTGTTCTAAACTAAGCCTTTGCCAAGCGTAACTTTGCTTTACCTTTGCCGCGCGTAGCGTAACTTTGCCTTTGCTTTGCCGTTGCAATGCTTCGCGATGCAATACCTTTGCCTAACTTTACTCTGCGTAGCACCGCAATACTAAGCCCGACCTTTGCTGCACGTAACGTTACTTTGCCGTTGCCGTGTGCTGCCCTGCCGTTGCCGTACCTTACATGACATTGCCTTTGCAATACTTTGCTTTGCGTTGCCGTTGCCATGCCATACTTTGCTCTGCGATACTCCACTAAGCCTTTGCGCTACCTCGCAAAGCTGCGCCGTTGCGTTATGCGGCCTCTTCTTCAATTGTCAAATCCTTCCACTCGAACCTGCCCATACCGGAGTTTCGCCACTGGCCGATCCCGCTCTTTGTTCCGTAGTCGAGCCACTGCTCGACAAACTGCTTGAGTTTGGGGTTCTCTGTTTCAACCACTAATTTGATCCGCGTCCCTGCAGGGCATACCTCGGACCGTGCCAGGGATATTCTTTCGCCCCGCATAGTCTGGCCACGCAGAGGCCTCTCAATAAAATCGAGATGGTTCGGATCGCAGCCCTTTGGCAGATCCAAAACGAGACGCCTGGGAGTGACGAATACCATTAAGTCGATGGTGCGTTTGTACATGTACTCGGTGAGCCTGAACTTTTTAAGCTGCTCTTTGGTGTAAAACTCGCTCATGATCATCGCCAGACACGCCTGCTTGAAAAACCCCTTGATCTGATAATCCCAGAGGATAGGGCATCCGTCCGAGTTCCTGCTGAACAGCGTACTGGCCTTTTCCTTCGCATCTTCCAGCGTTCCCAACTCATCGGTCTGGGCACCTTCCGGATGCTTACTCAGGATAAACTCCGTCGCCACCTCCGGATCACCCGCTAAGGTGCCTAACAACGGTTCTGTAAATGTCAGTTCGATCTCCATAATCTTGCTCTCCTTAACAAAATCTTTCCTTTATTTTACTTCTGTGCCGCTGCTATCATCTTTCTTATCTGTGGGTTTGACACCTTCACGTACTTTTTCAGCTCATCCTCGGTTGATGTCCGGCAGGCCATGCTGTATTCCATCCCGCTGCGGGCGGTCAAAGTTATCCTGTTCCTGGCAACCACGGCGATAGTTTTTGTGGCAATATTTACGATGTCGCCCTCCTCGCCGCCCTTCAACGCGCTTATTATTGTGTCAAGCGCCAGATTTTCCGCCTCATCAAGTTTCTTCATTTTTTGTTCCGTCATTTCAAGATTCATTGCGATTCCTTTCTAATCTACTTGCTTTCATTTCAAATCAAATCGACTCACGTCCGCTCTTTTCATATCAATTCACTTCGCATTGCGTTCTCTTCAAATCTGTTCGGCTCCCTTCGTATCACCTCCGTTCATTTCCATTTGCGTTCATTTCAAATCAAATCCGCTCCTGTCCCGTCCTTTCACTTCTATTTGCTTTCATTTCAAATCAAATCTATTCGCTTCCTCTCAAGTCAACTCCGGTCAGCTTGCTTTCATTTCAAATCATATCCCCTCCGCTCGAGTCAATTCACTTCGGTTTGCGTTCCTGTCTAAGATGCCTTCTTTTTCTCTTCCAATACTTCCCATTCCGTGACTATAAACCTGCCGAACGTCGGGCCGTAAACGCCAAGTCCGCACCGCGTGCCCGCCACATCGTAAAAGGCCCGGATCGTATCGGGCTGGACGCTGTCATCTGTCACGTGGATAATAAAGGTCAGGCTCCAGGGTGTTTTTATCAATGGGCGTTCCGTGATATCCCTGCCGCCATTTACGTTAATGAACGATCGGATGTCGGTATCGTCCCAGGTTTTCCGGTTCGGTTTGAAATACACATTAAAGTCATCCTCACAGCCGACCACCCATACACACGCCTTGCAGAAGTCGATGTACTTTTTACCCTTTTTGCTTTCGTAGTGTGAGCCGTATATCATGGCTGCACCCGTGCGGTGTTTATTACCGATGAGCATCTGGCGGAGGTTGTCGGCTGGTATGTACATCCCCTTTTCATCGACCCATACCTTCTCTTCCAACGTCTGCGGCTTTTTCTTGGTTTTGTCTCCCGGTTTTTTGGGCAACGGGAACCGACAAAACATGATTGGAACTACGCCCTCGATTGTGCATTTAATTGAATTAGCCATAATAATAATCCTTTCGAAAAAAAATCTTTTGGGCAGCGATACTCTTTCGACCTACGTTGGTCAGTTGGTATATGCCCGTGATTTCATTTATTTTTACGCAATCGCCGCTGTAATTTACTCTCGGAAATCAGCCGGTTTTATGCTCTTGCCGCCTTTTCTTTTTGGCCCGCTAAGAGCGTAACCGCTAAACGTCCTTATCCGTTAATCTCGACATCCCTGTCTAAAGCAGTGGGGATCTCGGAATTTTTAATTTGGTCGATATTCGCCGTATCCACGGCGTCTGAAACGCTGTTTTTCCCAGATTTTTCTTGACTTTCCTGCTCTATTTTGATAGCCTGGGGGAGATTTCGGAGGAGATACCGCTTTATGGCAGTAGTTGGCTTCAATTGCTGCAAGGATGCAAACCTGTTAATCAGGCCTATGACCTCAGGGTCGCTTTCGTTGGTAAGATATATTGCTTTTATGGCATTCATTTATGCGTTCTCCAGCTTTCTCAATTATTCTCAACACACTGTATTTATCGGTGATCCTGAAAATTGTCAACAATAAAATTGAGTAAAATTGAGAAAATTTGAGTAGACTTGAGATAAGTTTGTATGTAATAGGGAGTTGTATTCTTAAAAAAAATTGAGAATTATTGGAATTTATTATGGCAAGAAATGAAAATCAATTAATGTTAGGTGCTAATTTAGAGTGTGATTTTGTTCAAAAATTTTGGGATCAGGCTATCCCTTCCGACCCCGCCGACCCCGGACAAAAAACAAATAAATCTCAAATCATACAAGCGATGGCCAACCTTTGGTTAGATATCCCAGCAGAGATTAGAAGACAATATTTATGGCCTACAACAAACAAGGATTCTTTTACTGCTTTTGTTCAGAAAATTGTTCAATCCCAGCTTGAAGGGTTTCGTTCTGGTTTGACTCCTGCTCAACAAAAGATTCTTGATAAGGACATAAAACAAACAAAGCGTAAGCTTGGTCGAAAGTAATACATGTTTGGGGATGCATTACATATCCCTATACATTATAAAGACTTGTGTCATAGAAACAACTGCTTATATTATGGATAAGTTAAGACAACATGGAAGGAAAAACACGAAAAGAGACCTCATCCTTTATAATGTCGTTTATGGATGGGGCAATGTTGATGAATTTTCTCAAAAAAAAATAATTTTTTTCGGAGGGTAGTATAATGAACAAGTCTATTCTGATGGTTATGTTTTCTCTGGCTTTAATAATTGGACAAAGCGGGGCAATTGTCTGGTTTGATGACGGTCTGATACATAACATTGATTATGTGATTAATGAAGAAGTACAGGTGTGGGACAATCCCGTAACACATACCCCAACAACAGTAAACTTGTTGTCCGGCGGACAGTTTACCAATGGGCTATCAATAGATATGAATAGTAAAGTGCTCCTTGACGGTGGAATTATAAAGGGAGAGGTTGTAAATGTTTACAAAAACGCCGTTCTTAGCATATTGAATGGGCGGGTTCATAATTACCGTATAAATATTTATGATAACTCAACCTTTGATATGTATAATGGTGAAATAAGTGGGATATGGGGTTACAACGACAGCAAAATAGACATTTACGGCGGTAATCTTGTTGGTGCCCGTTCTTATGACAATGCTCAAATTATTATCACGGACGGAGATATAGTTGGCTCTATATATTGTAACGACCATAGCTCATTAAATATGTCTGGTGGTATTTTGGGGCAAAGTTTAACCAGTAATAGTCGTGCAAAAGCATATATCACGGGAGGTATTATTCCTGGTTTTAATGTCATTGATGATGGTCAAATTACTATAGCAGGTGACCATTTTGCTATTGATGGTGAATATTTTGGCTATGGTGTACTTTCAGATGATGCTCAAGGAAGGCTAACCGGACGATTATTAAGTGGCGAAATGTTGGACGCTTACTTTAATATCGATATCTATGATAATAGCAGAATCATTCTTATCCCGGAACCTGCTACAATATCGCTCTTAGTCCTCGGCGGTCTTTTCTGTCGCCGGCGGGGATAAACATAAAACCGGACACACTTTTACGGTTGCCGTTTGGTTGTCGTTTTTGTTAGACAGACGTGAAGTATCCTGAAACTTTATCCACAAAGAAGTGGATTATTTGAATAATAACGCGTTTTTGACTACGCCCGAGAGGACTCGAACCTCTGACCTTCGGTTTAGGAAACCGAAGGTCTTAATTTCTATGTGTTGTTAAAATAAAGGGTTATATAAAAAAATAAAAAGGTGGTTGCCGTTTGGTAGTCGTTTGGTATAATCGGCAACGAAAGGCAAGTATGAAAAAGGTGCGGATATTTAATCGATCGGACCGCCCGGGGTGGTATGTGCAATGGCGGGAAAACGGCAGGCGATTCTGCCGGCAATGCAATACCCGCCGGGAGGCGGAACTGTTTCAACATCAGCAGTATATCAAGATCAATTCCGATATTTATACCGCTCACGATGTTGACTGGGATCTGGCGGTCAGTGAATATCTGCTAAAATATACTATTCGCGGCTTGGCCGATACATCCCGGTACGAAGCCGAGCACTCAATAAAACTCTTCCGTGACTGTATCGCGGTCAAATCTACCAGAAAATTGAACCAGCGGTCGATAGATACATATATCCTCGAACGGCAAAAACACGTATCGCCCTGGTCGGTTAATAAAGACCTGCGGGCACTCAAGGCGTTTGTACGGTGGATGGTTAAGCGGAACTACCACCCCGGCGGGATCGAGTTCGTACCGGTCAAAACACCGGCTAAAAAGGTCAAACCGCTGACAGGACCGCAGGTGCAAAACCTGCTCATCAGCGCTCGGGAAGCGGGGCCGACCTGGTATATCCGGGTGCTCCTGAGCCTGGCGACCGGCCTGCGCAAGAACGATATAGAGACCCTGAATATTATCGACATCGATTTCGAGACCCATTCCATCGATACGCGAAGCAAGAAAACCAGTAAGATATTCCTCGACCGACCGCTGCCGGATGGGATTATGAACGCCCTGACTAAATACGTCGCAGAATTGCCGCAGGGGCAAGTTAAGCTATTGGCCGATACGAACACCCATAAGAAGTGGAAACGCATCAGGGGACGTGCAGGGTTGACTGATTTACGCTACCAGGACCTGCGTGTAACCTTCTCAAGTATGCTGCAACAACAAGGTGCCCCGCTGAGCGTCGCCCAGCAGCTCCTCGAACACGCCAGCCCGGAGACGACACGGAAGTTTTACACGTCTGTGGATTCGGCCCTGCGGGGAGCGGTCAATAAACTGCCGGTGGATGAATGGCTAAAATAGTTACCATTTGTCTATCGGACACGATATTTCGTCAACCCTCGCCTTCGCGGGGATAAAACATTTACATTCCCTACACCACAGGGTTCTGTAAATCCAATGGTTTCGTTTGCATTTCTGGCATATCCTGATCCGGGTATCTGTATGCTTGCTTTTTAATATTTCCTTGCCTGTTGTTTTTTCTACCGTATAACCAAAATAAGCAATCGCAATTTGTTTTACTTTTCCACAACATTTCATTATGCAACTACCCAATAATTTTCCCAATTTACTCCAACACCCGGTTTCTCATCATCATCTCCTGCGATATGGTTTTGGATACACTCATAAATAGTTCCGTCGTAAATCACTATATCACCAACAATATAAACCGTGAGATCATCCCAATTGGGTACCGCTGTTTTCCCTTCGCAAGCCACAACACTTCGATCCACCGAATCAATTTCCCATATTGCTGAGCCATCTGTCTTATCAATTTCGCTGCCGCCGCCTCGGGCGGCAAATAAATTATCGTCGGAATCTATCGCAACTTGCCTACCTTTCATATTATTAGTTCCAGAAGAAGCAACTTTCCAAATTACAGTGCCATCTGTTATATCAATTTTAAAGACACGAGCCAGACGTGTAGCAAGTGTATCTTCCCATGCACCATAAAGATAACCAGTTGCATGATCAATTACTAATGAATATATATTATATCCCTGAGCATCACCAGAACTTACTTCACCAGATCCCCACACATTATTTCCACCGGTATCAAGTTTACGCACTTGTATAAATGTTCTTGTTTGGTGTGTTCCAATATACATATTGCCAAAGGCATCAAAACATACACCGTATATATTATGACTCACCACTTGAGTGGCATTATATTCCCATTCCTCGGCACCGGTATTCGCGTTCAAACTCCAAGCCTGATTACCTCCCACAACGCCAACGTGAAGTTCGTCGTAACTTAATGCAATACCATACGCCCCATTGCCCGTATCAACACCCCATTGCTTTACACCGGCACTATTATATTTACTTACAACCTCGCTATCTTTAATAAGATGAGCTATGTATATATTTCCCGACGAATCCACCGCAACACCATTTGCCGTCACACCCAATACTATCACTGAAATGAGTTCTCCACTCCAATTATATTTTCCACCACCACTATACACATAATCTGCCGTTCCAAACAAACTTAACGCACCAATACTGGACGCTACCCAGTATAGATGTCCATCTTTATTATGCCCCGAGGAAGTTGAACCACTAAATATCACCTTTGCGTTTGATGTTGTTTGTGGTTTTACTCTGCCACCGGATGAAATACCCACCTGGTTCAGCGTGCTTTGGTTGATTATTGGCAGACCTGGTTTATGAAAAAACGTTGTCGACATTTTATTTCCTTACGGCGCACTATAACAATCACATTCTTCCGCATCCGCAAACAGATTTTTGCAATACCACGAACCCTTAATATTTTCCACAAATATAAGATCCCCATCACTTAATCGCGGCAGAGCGGCATTGAGGTTTGTGCCGCCAATAATACTAAAATTAACCGTTACCTCCGTACCTGTTGTGTCCGTATCCAAATAACAATCAAGCGTTGTGCCGGCACCGGCGTCATCCTTTGCGTACGCCAGGTGTGTTTCCGCAACTTTCGGTATCCGCTCCAGCAGCTTGTCGACGTTGAGATCGTAGGTAATGGCGGAGCCGGTTTTTTTTACCTGGATATACCCGCCGCCTGATCCTCGCAAAAACATATTGAGCACATCAACCATTAAGTTGAGTTTGCGAACCAGTTCTACCGGGCCTCTTGCGAATTTTTCAAGCATTTTATCAAATATCCAGGGCGTTAAAATCTATGGTCTCGTATATTTCCACAGCCGTAACATCCGCATCGTCCGGCGGGCGGCCTGTGGCGGAATCGAACCAGACAACCTCTACGTCCCAGGTGTCATCCCTGAACTGAAACTCGTAAATATTATCCCAGTGCGCTCCACCATCCTGCGAGCCGCCATTGATGGCGTTACACATCCATTTACGCGACCCATCTCCCCGCCAGGTCAAAGAATTGACCTTCCCCACATAAGTCCTTGCCAAATCCTCGGGGGCAAATAACTCCCGTTTCCTGATGATCAGCGTCCGGGTTGCTATCATCTTGGATACCATTGGGCTTTGATCCGTCTCACTTCCGTACGAAACACTTAGAACCTCGCCGTCTTTGTCCTTATTCGTTTCTACCTGTACTAATGAACTGCCCACTTCGATTGATACATCGCTCCACCGATCCTGATACAAAAGCCGCAACTTGACCGTTTCGGTGTCCATGCTGATGAGCGACATTTCCCGGAGGTATGCCGTTGTAACGTAGGGATGATTATCGCCGATAGCGGGCAGACCGGCCACACCGGTCGCGGCGACGAGTTTGGCATAACCGTCGTAACCGCTTACGCCCGTTATCAACGCGATCCTGTCTAATTCCCAGCCCGCCTCGGTCAGCCTGGCAAGGTTGCCGTCAAATAGATCTAAGGTCAGTTCCAACGCCATTATGCCACCCCCTCCCCTTCTTCTATCACAGAACACTCAATTTTATTCCACTCAAGTTGCAGCAAAATAACACACAGCGACCACCTATAAAAAATCATATCATTAGCTGATGGTATAATGGGATTCCGTTTGTGCAACGCCAACAATGCAGAACGCTTAGCTTTAATATCCGCCCAATTTTCGTCCAAGGACCGCGTGCATTGAGCAACTTTTTTTCTACTTAATCCCATTAATTCACCGGCTCCGTTTTTCTTTCAATCGCTGCAAGTATCCTATTCGTTTCTTCAGCGATAACATTGCTATCATTCAATTTATTTAAAACCGAATTACCTCCAGTCCGGCTTAGACCTTGAACATCTACAAGCGCCGTGCGGATCTGTCGAAACTCCCCACCGCTCATTGATGAATTTATTGCTGAATCCATTCCCGCTCTTTGTGCTTTTACAATCGCCTCCGCTGCAGATCGTAGATTCTGGAGGTGTTTTTCCTGTGTAATGAATCCCCTCTCAAGTAAGCCTGCAGATATATCGCGGATAGTTTTCAAGGTTTCAATCGGAGCTTCAAGCCCTTCCTTTAGATTAGTGAGGCTTCTCAGTGACCGCTGAATTGCAACGTGAAGCCCCGCCGCAAGCTGCTCACCTGTTAAATGACCGGCGGCCTGCATTTCATGCAAACTTTCCGACATATCACGAAGCTGCTCAGCCGGACCCTTCAAGGATTCTTTTAGTCGCTCAGCATTTTTTGCCAAACTTTCAGCAGCCTCAATATCAAAGCCCCCGCCGCCACCTTGTTCCAGGCGAGCCCTGGCATCGGCGTTGGCTTCCAACTCCGCCCGTAATTTTTCAGAATCCCCGCGAATCTTATCGAAGAACCCGCCAAGGGGATCGGTCTGCATCAATCCACCAAACCCCTCCTTTGCTTCATTCCTCAGTTCCAGGGCAATATCACCAAAGGCCCCTGCCCATTTTTTTCCCTTATCGCTGAATATTCCCCCCGCACTCGCTAAAAACCCGCCTATATCCAATAAAATGGAGGCAATACCTTTTAGGGTATTGTGTAAGAACTTAAAAGGTATCATGGCAATCCGGGCGGCGTTTGCCATATCCTCAAACGCATTTATACTTATCGCCCCCGCTGTATTTGCCTGAATGCCCGTATCAATAAACTGGTTTGCGATCGCCTCCAGTACCGGTGACAGTTCTATCGTTGCCCGCTGAACCACCCCGCGTAATACCGCTTTCATTCGGGTAAACGCATCGTTTGCCTCTTCGACCTTCGCCGCGTCGAACTCGCTGAATGTTATCCCCAACCGCTCGGCTTCCCGTTGGAACTCTGCTATTCCCTCCGATCCTTCGTTGAACAGGTTGACGAGTTGAGCACCGGCCCGGCCAAACAAAAAATATGCCGCCGCCGCTTTTTTGGCGTTGGACGGGATTTCCTTTATCCTGTCGGCGATGAGTTTGAAGGCTTCCATCGGATTTTTATCTATGACGTCCGTAAATGACATGCCGAGTATATCAAACCCTCTTTCGGCCTCGCCGGCACCCGTTGTCAGCTCACCAAGACGCCTAACAAACATATCCAATGACTTATTAAGAGCCTCGGCGGATACCCCGGTTATACTTGCCGCGTGCTGCAGGGCGATCAAATCTTCTGTCGCTATACCCAACCGCCTGGACAGCTTCGCCACAACATCGATAGAGGCCAGCGTATTTTTGATGAGTATTGTCATGCCCCCAATACCCGCTACCGCCAACAGACCCGTCGCGAACCGACGCAGGGTTCCCAGGCTGCCGGCTATACCTGATCGGAAGGACTTTGTTGTCTTCCGTGCCCGGTTCATCTTCTTTTCAAATACGCCCGTTCGGGCTACCAGGTTGACCGCTAATGTCTTAAACGCTGCCATGTTTTATTACCCCTCCACGGGCGGCTGTCAGGTTTTTGAAAAACTTTTTCAAATCTTCCGTCTCCATTTGTTTCTTCGGCTCAAAATTCAACATCAATTCGCTTATCGTCGGCAGTTTGGCACCCTTTTTAATATATGGTGCGAGAGACGCCTGCACCATTTGGGCCGCACGCATATCCGCCCGTAATTCGGGCATCGGCTCGATCGTACTGAACGCCATCCATTCGCTCAGTTCAAGCGAATCTATTCCTAACAACAATTCTCTTTTCGTCCGACCCAGGGCCAAAGCTAACTGGAACTTGAATCTTCGGCTGGGGTCTCGTCTGAGTTTTTTGCTAATTCCTTAACATCGTCCGCTCTTAATCCGTTCATCCTAAGAGCCACGTCATACAGCCGCATAATTATCGTGGTGTTTTTACCGGTCAGAGGCTTGATGTCGGCCTCAGTAAACAGCAGCTTGCCCTTATCGTCACATAGACATGAGACGAGTAGACTTACGAGATACTCAAGACTGCTGAGTGTTTTACCTTTGAACCGCTTAGAGGTGTCCTCGAACTTTTCACGTTCCGCACCCGACATGGTCCGCACATAAACCGAACCACTCCATTCGGGAACATCCACGAGTTCTTTGACTAAATCGTCCGCTTTCAGAATTTCATCTTTACTCAACATAATAAATACCTGCCTTTCGTTTTTAGTAAGAATAGATTGTTAGATTACGCCAGATCCGTGTAGGTTGGCTGACCGGTGAGTTTTATCGTTACGCTCTGGGTTATTTTGTCGTCGAACGGTATCGCGTGGCCCAGACCGGTCATAAAACCGTTGCAGGTCCACGTGGATGAATCGGCACCTATCGAGACAATAATTGAGCTTGTCGTCGCGGTCATCTGTGCAGAAAGCATGTTGCCCGTGCCGGCCGCTGTCCCGTCGTAATTGATCTCCATCGTTATCTCGCCGGCGTCAATCATCCCGGGTATAAATTCCCGGAACTTGGCCGTTGAATCCATTGTCGATACGTCTAATGAATCCCTGCCTAATTCCGGTCCGCCGATACTGATTATGTTGCCTATCGTTGTTCCGTTGATCGACACAAAAGAACTAATACCATGTTCACCATCACTCATTTTTTTTGCTCCTTTCCTGGGTTATTTATTTTTAGATTAAGTCAAATCCGTATAAGTCGGCTGGCCGGTGAGCTTAACCGTTACACTCTGGGTTACCTTGTCGTCGAACGGTATCGCGTGGCCCAGACCGGTTACAAGGCCGGGGCAAACCCAGTTTGACCGTGAAGCAGCTGTCGCGTGATCGTAAAACCGGAGAACCACTAATGTCTGGCTTGTCGGATTAGTCGGAACGGGAACCAGGGTGGCGGTTAATCTCCCCTGTAGAAAATTAGCCGTGCCAGCCGCGGTACCGTCATAATTGACCTCCATCGTCACCTCGCCGGCGTCTAACAGACCGGGGATAAATTCCCGGAACTTGCCAGCCGATTCCATCGTCGATATTTCCAGCGAATCTCTGCTCATTTCCGGGCCGCCAATACTGATTATGTTGCCGACCGCTGTACAATTAGTCGCTACCGTTCCGCCTAAAAGCAAAGTTGCCCCGTGCCCATGTAAACTGTCACTCATTTTTATAGCTCCTTTCCTGATCAAATTTAACAGGGCAACAAAAAAGGCGGTCAAGTTAGTGAATTGGCACCAACTTGCCGCCTTTATTTGTTCTTACGCCGGGCGAACCACGCGGCCGCGCAGTCGCCCGAACCCTATTTTAATTATCAATCATTATTCATCGAACCAAACCGTAAAATCTAACCGCTTCCCGTACCGCCTTATTTTGTCCACTCCGCCCATCAGCGTTGGAATATCCCCCTCATCCTCCAGGTGGATCGCCTGGATGGTTCCGGTACTATAGTCGTCGAGTGCATCCCGAACCGCATCGGCAAGTTCGCGGGTCTCGGCATAAGTTTTCGCCCAGCAGTTAACCTGGAACCGCCCCTCCACAAATCCGCTCGCTCCGTCCAGGGTGTGATCCCGCTGACCGCTTATCTGCTGATATGTTACCGCCGGCATCGCTGTGCCCTGCCGAATTATATTCGGGCTTATCCGCGTGCCAACCAGTGCCGCTACCGTCGCGTCTCCGGTTAATATCGTCTGGATCAGCGCTTCTATCTCAGTCGCGGCATCGGCGGCGACAAAGACTGTTTTCAGGTTACTTGGCCCGCTCGTATAACTATCAACTGTATCGGTTGCATAAAGCCCATACCATTTATTAGCCGTCAATCCTGCCTGCGATATATCGCCCGAGCCGTTCCGCGTTTCGCCCGTCGTCCAGGTTGATGCCATCATTAAGCGATAATATAGTTGTATTGTGCCTGTTCCCGTCACCGCTACCGTTATCGCATCCTGATCGCCATCGTCCGTGGCGGCGGTTATCACCGGAGCGTCGGGGGGAGTGCCCGAACCGAGCACCTCCAATGCCCCGCCCGTTACTAACGCAACTAAATCTCCGCCCTGTAAACTCATTATATCAAACTCACTGTCTTCTGCGGGGTTGTTGTTTTGGGTATGATTTCCATAATCACCGTCGACTGATCGTCACCGTCAAGCACTTCATAAGTTCCCGCCTCGCCATCTTTATCCTGCCATTTACCCGCGGCGAACGCCAAAATGAGCTTTTGGACCTCCGCGAAAGTAAGTGCTCCACCCGCCGAATAACCGGTCGATGCCTTTAGCGCCGTGATGACCTCGGCGGAAGCTATACCAATGGTTCCTTGTGTAGTGTCATAGATTGTATTTAGAATTTCGATTGTTCCTGCTGTCTGATATAAATCTACCGTTGTTCCCGGAGATGACGCACTATTAAGAGTATGAAAGATGCAGTTTTCAAATATAAACTTTGAGTCAGCATCATCATTTTTAACACCGTAAACTTTACCGGTGTGGTCTGCGTGCAATTGATGATTATTAAAGACACAATTAAGATATGCAACTGCCGCTCTTCCACCAGAAGCTTTATAAATACAGCCAACATCTAATGCGTCACCAAGGTCTTTACTTGCAAGCAACACACAATTTTCAAATGTTCCTCTGCCACCGGCATAATGACAAACAGACTCCTTTGTTGCGTAATCTCCGGTTGTACGTATTTCTGTATTGTGTATATCGTAAACTGATAAATAAGTATCCATTCCATGACACTGTCCAAGAATATAACAGTTGTCTATATGGACGCGGTCACATCCACGAATATACATACCATCATGAGTGCCCGAAACATTACAGCGTGTGATACTTATATCATTTTTAGATAAAGCATAGACTCCTCTGCCTGCAGTATCTACTTGTGAAGCTGTAATTGACAAATTATCTATGCTGCATCCTGTCTCTAGCTTCAAACCCTCGCCAGCAGCTGCAACAATACTGCATGTGGTTTGATTGACTCCTTTGATAGTCAAAGCTTTTCCATTACAATCAAGTCCGTTTTCTGCATACGTGCCGGGCAATATAATAATAGTATCACCGCTTGAAGAATCTGAAATCGCCTGTCCAACAGTCAACAAAGCATCATTGATGCTATGCCCACCATTGCTATCGTTTCCGGCTTTTCCGACATACCAAGTATACGCTCCTTGCCCCATAGTATTATCTTCCAATGCAGTATCTAAATCAAAAGCGTGTTGGGCGGAAGCGTTACCGTATGTATCGATTATTATCATCTGATCTTCCCATTCTTTCGCACTGGTTTGATCGACAATTCGGATAACAGCAACCGCACATTGTAATTCCGCTACAGCAACCTTAAGACTGTATAATCCACTTCCTTCATCAACAAACAAGTCATCATTACTTTCACCAACTACACTCGCAAAAGCACCGCCGTCTTTAGAAATTGTCGCATCGCCGGCGGCAATGGTAACCCCAGCTTCGAAGTCTGATCCACCATAGTCAACAAGCGGAAAATATATTCTTGTTTCAACTCCGTATTTTCTACGTTCAGCCATTATGCCATCCCTCGATTAAAGCCACGTCCAACAGAATTATGTAATACCTGGTCCGCTCCTATGCTATATCGAAGCGATTCTTCAATACCTTCATTTACTGTTAATCTCGCGCCGGCATTTATACAAGGACTTCCTGATTTCAATCTAAAGTCTTCGTTTGCCGGATCAATAAGTAACGGATCTGCTAAAACTGCATGATTCCCTGCAGTCACGTTCGATAGTGTAGGCATTGCTTGACCCCAGCAATTATAATCAAAGTAATTGGATTTATACTCAGTTGTGAATGATGCTTCGGTCGTACAATCTGCAAATATATTATTTATGATAGCATGTCTGAATGAAACACCGCTTGTTACCCCAAAAAGACAATCGTAAATTGTATTATGGCTTATAAAATTATTGGAAGAACCGATGGCTATCCCTGTAACATTTTTACTAAGAATATTGCCTATAACCCGTCCTCCATCACTATCGGCATGTATACCTTTTGCCCCTCCCGAATCACAAAGATGCACATAATTATATGCAACAAACCCATCGAAGGCATTCATACTTATACCAACACCATTAACTGATGATGACACACTTACTTCACAATGTAATACTTTTGAATAACTACCTTTTGCATTTATACCCCCACTATTATCAACAGCCGATACATTTGACACTAAAAGATTTTCTACGATAGAACCAAGCTCAATCTGTATTATATTTATTGCTACTCCAATCATCAGAAGATTACGAACTATCCAATAATCACCAAAATTGAATAGATAAACACCACAGTCAACAAGACCTCTATCATTACCGAAGGACCAATCTGCAAAAGTAGGCGAAACCGCTGACGTCCCTGATTTTACTCCTATAACATTTATAGGACTTGTAAAAGTACCATTGATAGCACTCGCGTCAATATCAGAACCAAGAGTAAAACTACCACGTAAGAAAAAACTACTTCCGGCTGCCGGCCCACCTTCTACAGCAGTCTCAAACTCGGCGATACCCATAGCGTTGTCCCAGTCGCTACCGTTTTTTGAACCGGCTCCAGCGTTTGTCACCATATAATCGGCCATATTATTTTCTTCCGTCTTTTACGATCAAGGTCTCAGATTTTTACAACATTTATTCAGTTTCAGTCTTTTTTCAATTACCTCTTTCAGCCCCCGAATATTACGGACGGCGGCCTGATATGCCCGCAGTTCCTCATCTGTTTTGCAATAGTCGAAGATCAGGAGCATATATCTATATATCTCGCCGAATTGTTCTTTCGGGCAGCTCATTTTCACGGCAACTTATTTTCTATCCGTTCGAGAAAACCTTTAATATCATCATATTGTGTGGCTTGGTATCGTTCATGCTGTTCAAATATAGTTACATCCAGCTTTTCGCCTTCCAACTTGCCGCTACTTACCCGGGTGTACCCAAACGAACCTATTATCAGCATTATCAATAACCCCACCAATACCTTCAGCCATACCTCGCCGTTCCGCCGATTGTCGTTAGACATCGTTTCCCCTTTGTAATTTATGTTCCGTAAACCTTAAAGTTAACCGTCAAGCCGCTCGCACCCGGATCACCATTGGGAGTAATTATCGCCGTAATATCACCCGCTGTTCCCTTTACCGGTACGGTTATGGCCAGCACGTGGGTTGAGGCACTTTTCTCGCCACTGCTATAAATTTCATATCCATCCTGGTCCACAAACGACAGGATGACTGTCTTACCGCCGGTATTCGTCGGAAAACTGAGGATTGCAACCTTCATAATACCATTGACATCCAGCGTGGCATCCGATTGTGCGCCACTGGCACCGTTGGTCCACGTCATCGCGGTAAAAACCTTATCCCATATCGGCTTGCGGTTGCTTGTGTGCCGCTCGTCATTCATTCTCTGAGTCATTTATTCGCTCCCTTTTATTTACTTAATTGCTCAATTCCCGTTTTAAGACTGGTTTTTATGGCATTAAAACTTCTGTTTCTGGTACTCGCCGCCGCCTGCCGCATGAACGGGAGTGCCATCCCGCCATCGTGTCCGTACTCAATCGCCACCGGAATATAAGTTTTTTTCTTTGGATATTTGCTTTTTTTTGCTTTGTGAACAAATGCCGCAACATCGGGCCGCATCATTACCGACAGAAAATAAGAACCTTTCCTTTGTTTTTTTGCGGGTTTGACAATCACATGTTTTGCCAGCAGCGCACCCATCTCACCGCCAACCATTCTTTTCGCGTTGGTACGGGTTTCCTTCCTTGTAATCCCCGCTCCCTTCCGCATCGCCTTGCGCACAACTTTTTTTCCAACATTACGCTCCAATCGCATCAATGCTTTTTCCAACTCATCCGCACCTGTCATGGTCATCGCTGGCTGTGCCATTTACTTTATCTCCTTGCAGAGCATTTCCTGAAAATGGTTCCGCTCATCGATGTCGTTTATAAACACAATCTCAAGAACCCTGCTGCCAAAATAAACCCTGTGCTTTTCTGTAACGCTCGCGTGATATCGAATCGTTACCTTGTGCGATACCTCCGCCTGCTGCTGCTGGGCATGTATATATTCCTTACCGCTCAACGGTTTAATACTCGCCCACACCGTATCGTAACTTGCATAAGTTTCGATCGGCTCGCCAAAGCTATCGGTCGAAGTACTCGCCGAATATAATCCAACACTATGTCGTTTGGGTCCGATCTTCATCCGAATACCCTGTCAATTTGTAACAGGGCCTCCACCGCTAACGGCAGCCGCTTAGGGGTACCCTGTAAAATAACCTCTTCCCGGTTCTCAAACCAGTGCGCTACCAAAAATTTGATTGCACCCTTTACCGATTCCGGCGTACTCGCCCTCGTCGCTCCGTAGCCGGCAACGTAGACCACCTCGACTGTGTTTGGAATGCTCCGAACCGCAGGCCATACCTGGCCGAAGACGGGTATTATCCTGCCCGGCTCCTGTTTGATATAAACGCTGTAGAGGGTGTCACTGAGTTCTTGCTGGACACCGTTTGAATCGTAATACTTTATGGTTGCCGTTTGCAGCGGTGCATACGGCGGGTTTATCACCGGCGGAAAACGGTCGAGGTACATGTTCCAGGTCTGTGTTAGATACGCCCGGTTCTGCCATTGTTCACATATCCGACGGGCCGCTGTGATCAGGTTATATATCATATCATCCTCGGCACCGCTATTATGGATATTCTCATCTACGCCGCTGAATGTCTCGGCTACATAGGTTGCCGTAACCACTACCTCATCGGTTGCCGTATCGCCATCAGTCGAATATCTTCCATCAAAATTATCCGTTCCGCTGATAATTATCCGGTCACCACCAGAAGTGCTCAGCCCGTTGGCCGTTGCTGGTATCCCTACTTTGCCACCACCTTTATCCACGGCCGCACCCGCATCGATAGCAATTTCGTTGCCATCTGTTACCCGCAGGTGCAGTCGCATCTCTTCGAGCGTTACGGGCTCCGCGATCGGGCCGGTATTAAGTGTCAACCCATAAGTATCCAGCATGATTTACGCCGCATCCTCTCTTAATGTAACCTCGCAGAAAACGCCCTGCATATTAGTCGCGTCCGTTGGTGTGCCGATTATCACTTCCAACACATCATCCGCCGCGAGTGCGGTAGTTCCTACCGTACCCGATACGATCTCACGTGCGGTATGTGCCGTTGTGATGTCTATCGTAGACGACAGTATCGTTGTCCCGTTTTTCTTCAGGTCGATACTAACTGCTGCCGAGCCGGCGATCGCGATTGCCCCACCCTTGAACGCTATAATTTGGCCGGTTGTTCCGTAAACTGTATGAATTACCCGGGATTCCGCGGCGGAATTTGTTCCGCTTTCCTGTGCCAATTGCTTTTCGTACTGATGCTCCAGTTTACTTGCATCAATACCAGCACTTGGTTCCACGTCGGCATTGTTAATCGTCCCTGCGGGTAGATCCATTGTTTTGGCTGTAAGGTGACCGTTTACGTGATAATCACCTTCATGCCTGGTTGGTGTTGCCATGATTTATTCCCTTCTTTTTTGTAACCTTTTTCTTTTTCGTAACCGCCTTCTGCGCAACCCCCCGGCCGAGCAGTAAATCGGCGACTGGTTTGTCAACCGTTATCTCCTCGCCCGCCTGGAGCATTCCGTAATTTTGCAGCAGAATAAGTTTAACTCCATCCATCACGCCGCTCCCTTCTTCTGCCCGGTCACTGTCAGGCCGGGCAAACAATGATCCGGGGCGCCTTCCTCTTTGAGCTGCTTGAAGTCCATGTGTATCGGTTTCCAGTTATCCTGGAGTTTTCCTGGAAAAGTGGCCAGTAACTGGAGGTGTCCGATACCGACGTCGTTGGCGATGCACGCCTTAAAACCTTCATCGTGGAAATGGTTCCAGAAGTATATATCCTCGTCGAGCCGATTTTCGCCCCATTCCCCATCCTTATTGGGAACCGGTATAATCCAGGGCTTGCTCAGTTTTTTCAGGGCACTGGTCCTGATCAGTGTCAAGCCGAAGTGAGCCGTCACCACCTCCGTCAAAGGGTGCATAAACTGTTTTATACTCGTCCGGGTCTTTGTCACGCCCGGCGGTACATCCTCGCTCTTGACAACGCCGAGCATCGGCAGCTCATCTTCCCGCTTAATCTGCAGAGGTGCCAGGGCATCAACGTCCGGGTGTTCGTGCATCATCCAGCACATATAGAGGAACTGTTCGCGGGTAAACCATGTATCGTAATCGATAACCAGGATATACTCCATCCCTTCGTCGATGAGTTCCTGCCACAACCGGCTCAATACCTGCCCCCAGAACACTCCCATTCCCCGACGAAGTTTTATCCCCATCGGCAGAATCGCCTGCATCGCGCAGAACATATTGTCGGCAAAGCACAACCTCGGCATACTCATCACCGCACCAATCTTACTGCAGTCAACCTCGGCACTTACTGTTTTCCCCATATCCGCCCTTGTCTCAACCGTGCCGGCTTCTTTAACGCCGGTGGTACCAATAACCCCCCCCGCGTCCCCATTGGGCTTACAGCCCATCAGGTTCAGGCTGATATCATAACTCGCACAGTCCTTTAACTCCGATTCCCACCGCTTAATATCCCGCAGGCCTATCAAATCCATCATGGCCCGCAGGGCTTCTTCGTCGAAAAGGCTCTTATGGTAATCATTATCATCGGTCTGACCGCCCATAATAAAACCAGTTGTATTTATCCGCTCACCCTTCAGATACCGAGAAGATATATTCCTGAAATCAGGAACGGCAATTTTTAATATGCCGCCGTCTTTTAGCTTTTTGTACCAATGTTCGAGCACTTCCCGGAGCTTCCGGTGCGAAAAGTGTTCTAAAATATGGGAGGCGCGTATTTCATCGACACTGCCATCTTCAATATCCTCCGGTAGGGGATAAGCGTTTTCACCCGTCGCGATATCGATGTTGCGATATCCCTCCAATGGCTGATCCATCGACCCCAGATTCAGCCGCAGGGCATCCGCAGGTGGTAGACTGTCGACATCAAGGGTTCGCTGCTTATAATTTTCCGCCTGTTCTGGCTCCGTTACACCCCTATCTCGCTGGTTGAGTTTTTTAAGATAGGCCCTAAACACAAATATTATATTGTGCCCGACTACACATAAGGTTGAGTACCCTTTCGCGGAGGCGAGTTTGATCAATGCGTTATATCCCGCCGATTCTTTTTCGTCATACTTAGGCACATAATGCGGGTCGGCATCCCAGGAATATTCGATGACAACCACCTTCGGCTGATATTCAAGCATCGCATTCCAGATATAATATTCGTCACCGTCAATATCGAGGCTGAGCAGCTCTAAGTCGCGGGGAAAACCATGTTTAGCCATTATGGCGTCCAGGCTATGTTCACCCCGACGAGCAATCTCAATGTTTTCACAATCGCTGCAATAAAAATTATTGGCAACGAGTCTTTTGTATTCCGTTTCGCTTTTTTCGATCAGCAGTGCTTTCCAGTTCTCCTTCTCGATGAACCGGCGGGTATTGCTGCAAAACAACCCGTTCCCAGCCCCAACCTCAACGCACATTTTATTCGTAACACCAATCCGCTTGAATACTTCGGCCAGTATTCCATCTTCGCCAAACTGACTATATATATTCGCCTTTTGTGCGATGATATAATTCCATTCCGACTGGTCTATCTCTATCGGATACTTTACCATGCTTTGCCCTGTTTCTTTTCCGAGTGTTGCCATAATTCAATACCTGCCTTCCGTTTAGCTTTTCAAAACTTTTTATTGCCGTGCATCCAGCCACGGCCCTTGTTAAATTCCATTTTTTTCATAAGTGCCTCGGCTATCTTCAGCCCGTAACCGGCACTCATATCGAGCAGTATCCCCAACACATCGCTCAATTGCACCTCGCCGCCCGTCATATCGTAGATGTTCTTGTCGCGTTTATTCCGCTCCCTGAAACATTCCAACGCCTCGCTGAGTTCCGAATGAGCTAAGGCGATTACCTCGCCCTTGTTCCTATTTGCTCCATCCCGCCAGAACCCCTGCGACACGCTCAATTCATGCACCAACACGGCAACACGGTTCCACGCCTCGATGAACGCCTTGTCGTTGAACGTAATATCAACGTCACCCGCAGCAATATCGTCCCTGATCTTCGTCGCCGATATCTCCTCGGTGTCCGCATCCAGGTATATCCGCCTGGGCCAATAACCCACGTTGCGCCCAAAACACACCTCGTCGATCGGTGGGATAACAATACATTTAACATTATCACCAAACGCCTCGGCAAACATCGCCCGCCGCTCATCGATGGAATATGGATTGCTGGTATCTATCGCTGTATCCATCAGACCGACGACAACCGGCTTTCCCTCATCGAGTGCCACCTGTATTAACTTTTTATGCCCTTCGTGCAGTGGTTGGTATCTGCCTATAAACAGCGACGCCCTCATCTTTCGGCCTCCTCCCTGCTGCCGTATCCCGCCGCTATCATCGTCTCGCCGTGCAGCTGCCAGAAAAGGTCAGTATCCGCAGGCTCGAAGTCAATCCGCCAGTCACTGTGCCGCGGCTTAAAGAGTTGCGGCCAGTGTTTTTTGCATTCTTCTTCCATGTTGTCAAACTTGTTTTTTACCTCAACACCCAGGGCGTTGGCTATTCTTCCCGCTTCGACATCCGGCTGCGATAGCATATCCTCGAAACGCACAACCAGCGTATTGGGCCGCTCAAACGGATTCCAGAGTTTGAAGTGCGTCGACCAGTCGCAAAAAATTATGTTCTCGCCAGCGATAATATCCTTCACCGGCTGCGACCAGAACCGCGACAAACCGACACAGGCATTGCGACCATCCCGCAGGATAAAGATTGCCGGGTTTTGATCCTGCGGCGTGTGGTGTGTTTTCAGTAATACCCGTTCATCAGATACACAGCATTTCTTGTATTTAGCTAATGACCAGGTGTCCGTAAAATCCTTCGTCCGCAATCCATACAAAAAAGTCATATCATTTTCGAGATAAACCGAGTTCGTAGGCAATTCTAAAGTCTGTTCTATTAACATTCTGCAAAGAGCACTGCCGCTGTGCGGCCAACCTGCCAACCAAACCAACATCCCATACCTGCCTTTCGTTTTTCCCCTGCCCTCTCAGCGGGCCGCCGTAGCGAACCCGCCGAGAAAAGCAAGTATTTTAAGGATAACGTTATGCCTAAAAATTCTGAATCAACGCGCACGACGTTGCATTTGTGTTGCTCGCTAAGGTCAGTGCCGATTTCTCCGCCGCTGAATCCGCGGATTCTTTCGACCGCGTCAAGATTCCCAACGTCGCAAAGTTCATCCCTGCATTGGTCTGCGTAACAATCATCCCGATCTTCTTTAGCCGCTTCCTCAAGTCGATATTAAACTGCATCACACAACCCGGCCCTGTTACTTCTGATCCGGGTATTACAAAACCCACCGATGAACTCGTCACGGTTCCGCCGGTACCCGCCACTATCGCCGTCATACTGGTCGGCGTTGTGATCGAGGCGTGCTCGACAAAAGAAATCGTTCCGATGTCTACGGACGCCGCTGTGCTATGCGTACCGCAGATCAGGTATATACTCGCGTAATCGAAATCGCCTTTGTCGAACGATATGGAATGCGAACCATTAGTGGTAATAGTCGCCGCCGGCTGCGCAAATACAATCGCACCTTCTTGTGCTGGAATCATTTTATATACTCCTAAAAAAAACCTTATTTTTTGTTAATATGAACTTATCCCGGCTAAGCCGGGGACTTCTTAATATTTAACTTTTACTTCTTTCTGCCACTATTCTTAGGTGATGAAACGCAAACCAACTATCGGGCCGGCTTTGGAGGTGCTACCGACATCGTGAACGTTGATGTCGAACCGCTCCGTACCTCTGACCGCTATCTGGTCTCGTTCGAATACACTTTGCGAACCAATCGTAGCCGAATCGCTGAATGCGATAGACATTGATCGCCTGTCGCCAAAATCAGCCGCCAACCACAAATCACCGAAGAACATAAAGTATGAACTGTCCGCCTCAGCACTGAGCATCGCATTCACAAACTCTACCGGATAACCGAGGAACATTTTTTGTGCTCCCGCTTCCAGAGACTGCATGGTATTAGCCCCGGCCGCCGTCAATAGTTTAACCATCACACGATTGTAGAAGGTTTTGTGACAATAAATCTTCGCATCCTTCTCGGCGTAGGAGGGTAATATACCGATGACGTCCACCAGGTCAACCAGTGTGACCTCGGCAAACGTGTTTCCAGTTGCTAAGATAGTGCCGCCTCTTTCGTTTACCCCGTTCAAATCTTCGAGCTTTTGCGATATGCCTTTAATCCCACCATAAGCGACATGGGCGCCTGTGCCTTTGAAGCCACATTCGTCCTCTTTCTGTGCGTATGCCCTGGCTATCTCGCGAACCAGATCATCGGCAACATTGATGATGGCATCTTCCCGCAATTCACTTGTGATGCGGCTCAACACCTGAATCTTTTTGGCCGTCAAACTGGTGTTGTCCCAGCCTTTGGTCGATTCCGTTCCGGCTTCGCTTTCGCCAACAAAATACGCCTCAAGCCCGCCGGTTCTTCGCGGCCTGGTTTTGACATCACTGGTCATCATGCTTCTGCGGGCGTTGGTTCTAAATACGCCATACGCATCCACTAACTCGATGATGTCTCTGTCTATCTCGATCGGTACAAGATAGCCTCCTGCAGTGTTCACCGTTTCCTCATGTACCGCCTCGATGAGCTGCAGACCGTGGTCCATGCACCATTGAAAACTCGGCTTGTGCCCGGCCAACGCCATAAACCATCGACCGGCCCGATACGCCCTTTCTTCGGCCTCGGGACCCCTGAATGCTTTTAAGGTTCCACCCCTATAAACATGGGCCGGAATAACAATCCGCTTATCAACAATAGGTTGCCCCGTCCGATCCGCACTTTCCTTCTCGGTATCAGTGTTGATATCCTTGACCACCGGTGCGTTGGCCATCTGTGTCTCCAGCGCCTCTATCTGGCTCCACCGTGTCTTGAAATCGCCGGCCGCGGTCGAATGCGCCTCAAATGTCTCAATCTCATCGTCGGTCATTGGGCGATTATCTTTTTCCGCCGCGTCCAGAATAACCTGCATCGCCACAAGCTCGGCCTGCTGAGCCTGTTGGAGCTCAGCAATCTTCTTTTTATTCAACATTTTATTTACTCCAAAAAAAACATAATTTAATTAACTACACAAAACACACTATCGCGGCTTCCGCCGCTTCTACTCACCACACCTTGCACCGGCTTCCGCCTTGATGCGTGCGATGTTATTTGCCCTGGCAATTAACTCTTTTGCAATAGTTCCAATTTAGCCCGCCTGTTTCTGTCCATTGCCTTTGCTTTTTTGGCATCATCGCCGAGTAACCTGCCAATCACCTGTTCGAGCGTTCCTACCCGGTCGGCCATACCTTCTTCGACAGCGGCCGTGGCCCCAACCATTCTGCCTTGACCAAACCCATTCATTATAGATGCCTTTTTAGTATCACGGTTCCGGGCAAGATCTGAGGTAAACATATCGTAATATTCATTCAGCCGCCCCTCTATCGCACTCTTGGCGTCGTCGCCCAATGGCTCGAATGGATTCGCTTCACCCTTGAACTTACCCGCCGTCATTACCGTCGTCTTAAACCCCGCTTTTTCTTCTGCACTGCTTTGTTCCTGGTGTACCGCTATCACGCCGACGCTGCCAATCTCACCGCCTGGCGTAACAACTATCTCGTCCGCCGCCGACGCTATCCAATACGCGGCACTCGCCATCATACTGTTAACGACCGCTATAATCGGTTTGCTGCCGCGGGCGTTGAATATCTTTTCCGACAGTTCTGAAATACCGTAAACATTACCACCAGGCGAATTTGTATCGATAACGACAGCCCCTATACTTGGATCAGCAATCGCCGCGTCAAACCACATCCCAAACTCATCGGCACTTGTCCCTCCACTGCAGTCCAACGACCCAATCCGCTGCGATATGGTCCCGACCAGGGGTAGCAATACAATGTTACCCTTAACGTTCTTTGCGCTCGTTACCGCCTTGCCATCCCAAACAACCCCGTTCACCTCACTATTTATCCTCGCCTCCAGGAACGCCAATATTTCGTTCATCTTTTCGGGCAGGATCGCCCAGGTTACACTACACACCGCCTGTATGATATTTGGGTATTTATATTCTGGCATTTTTATTGCTCCTTCCCTGCACTTATCAATAAGGATTCTTCGATAATTTCCGCTATTTTTTCTTCCCGCCCAGATGAGGCGGTACCATACGTGTCGATAATCAATTCAACGATGCGTTCTGAATCCATCTCCATACCGGTCTCTTTTTTTACCACCTCCGCCAACGGTATAAGTATTTTGCCAACATAAATTTGATACCTGCCTATAAAATCAGCAAACCGTTTCGTGCCTGGCTCCGCCTTGATTTTATCCTCCGCCCCCGCCGCACGGCGTGCGATGTCATTGATCATAATCGCGAAAGGCGCTTGCCCGGTACCGGGCGGCTGTTTAACTTCCTGCTCTTCACCCACCACCCGCATATTCATTGGTATCAGAAAATCATCCAGTCCTTCTTTTCGTTCGAGGTTTTCTTTTTCACGCACCTCGTTGCGGGATATAAACCCCCACTGAATGCCCCTCGTATACGCGATATATCTGTCTTTGATATTGCCGCGTAACAGACCGTCGACCATAAATTCAACAAAGTACTTATCTCTTTCCTGAACCAATAAAGCCCTTGTAATCGCCTGCTCCCACCTTGCAAACCAGGGTAACATCGTATATATCACAAATTCCAGGCTCTGCTGCTCAATATTATTAAACGTAGATTTTTCAAGATCCCCAATCAAATGCGGCGGGATCCTGAATATCCTGGCAATATCACTTACCTGAAACTTCCGTGTTTCTATGAACTGCCCTTCATTCGGCTTGATCCCCAACTGCTGCCACTTCATATTTTCTTCAAGTATCAGGGTTTTGAAGGCGTTGGCCGTTCCAACGTGTTGTTCGCGGAGGCTGTCACGCATATTATTCCGAGCTTTATCACTTAGCTTGCCGGGATGTTCCAGGACATTGCCAGCCGATGCTCCACTTCCGAAGAACGCCGCTCCAAATTCCTCCGCGGCCATCGATAACCCAACAGCCTCCGCGGCCTGCTGGATAGGGCTCAAGCCTTTTATTCCATCACTCGATAATCCTTTTATATGGAGCATATTATTACGTTCTACTATCCGCCGCGAACCCGCTCTAATGTCACTTACTTCGTACCGGATTACTCCCGCTTTGGTTTTTTCGACCCTTACCCGATCGGGATGCAATGGGATCAGTTGTGTCGCCCGCCCCGCGAACTGGCCCTCTATTTCAGCGTATGCGTTACCACGCAGTGCCAGGTGTCCCTCCATCATTTCCTTGAACTCGAACGCCGTCTGGGCTTCGTTCGGTTCATCATGCAGCAGACCATACAGCCAGTGTTCCGTTGCTTTACGCTTGCCTCCATCACCGGTACGCTCGTAAACCACCAATGGCAGGGTTGCGATGGTCTCGGCTAATATTTTGACACAAGCATAAACCGCTGATACCCTCATCGCGGTTTCCGGGCTCACCAGCTTTCCCGACCTGGTCCGCCGCGACATAGATAATGGGTGCCAGCCGACCTCAGTATCAATCGATGCCTTCGGCACATAACCACACCGTTCCATAATTTTATTAAAAAATATCACAGTATAAACAAACCCCTGTCCTCATAAACCGAACCCTCATCCAGCGGCTGCGAGATCGCACGCCCCAACGCCATAATCGTCGCGACTATTCCGTCAATTTTCTCGGTACTCTTTCGTTTGCTCGGCTTTATATTGCCGGCCGCATCCAATTCAATAGCCACATTGCTCGCCATCCATCGCAGTACCGCATTATTATTGTGTATCAATTTTCCACTGATAACTAACTTTTCTAATTCCTTCGTCGGTGCGGACAGACTTACAAACCCCTGCCCGAACGCGATCATCTTTTCAGCGGGAATCCCCTCCGCCATAAACTGCTGCCGCAACGCCTCAAAGTTCCACCTATCAAACGCTAACTCCTGTATATTGAATCGCTGCCAATCGTCCTCCAGATCCTTACGAATAAAGCTGTAATCAATAACCTCCCCAGGCGTCATCGTAATCAATCCGGCCTTATGCCAATCGATATACGGGACGCGGTCCCTCTTCTGCCGCTTCCAGGCGTTTTCTTCCGGGACATAAAACTTTGCAACTACCGCATACATACCCTCATCGAGTACAAACAGCTTAATGTATGCGGCGATATCTGTTGTAGTCGCCAGATCCATCGCCGCGTAACAGGGGACCTGTTCGAGTTCCATATCATCCAGCCCCACCCCGCGTTTGCACGCATCCCATTTGACCATCGACAGCCAGCGGACATCCTGCTCGGTGCGCATATTGAGATGGAGTCTTTTGAAGGTATTCTCGAAACTCGGCGAGTCCTGGGCCTGGCGACATGCGGCTGTTATATATTCCGGCGTAACCGCAACGCCCAGGTTCGGGTTGGCTTTCTTCCACGTATCCGCACTTGTCCAGTCATCATCCTTATCCGCCTCATAAATCGCCGGCAGAAACGCACCATCTTCGATGATCCCTTCCCGCACCTTGCAGGCGTAGTCATATTTGATATTGCAGATAGATTCCCGCATATAGTCCGCTGTGGTTATATAAATTATCAGGGGTTGTGATCTTGCACCTGTGCTTGTTTCCAACACCTCTACCAGCTCACTGTTCGGCTGGGCATGTAATTCATCGACCACAATGAAATGGGAGTTGTATCCATGCTTGGTATGTGCCTCCGCGGATATCGGTTTGTAAAAGCTGCCCGTCTCAATGCCGGTTTCCGGATCAACCTCGACCACGGCGTTTTGGTAAACCCGGGTCCGCATCGCAAGTTCTTCATGCAGCCGCACCATGCCCTTCACCCATCCGTATACTAATTTGGCCTGCTCCCTTTCCGCTGCCGCCGAATATACCTCCGCTCCACCCTCACCGTCACACAATAGACCGTATAAAACCAGCCCCGCAGCAAAGGGTGTTTTCCCATTTTTCCGCCCAACATAGATAAACGCCGTGCGATATCGCCGCGTTCCGTCCGGGCGTATCCAGCCGAACAGGTTGGCAACTATACATTTTTGCCAATCTTCCAACTCAAACGATTGCCCCGCCTTCGGCCCTTTGATATGTGTCAAGCATTCAGGGAAAAACGCCATCGCCTCGGTTGCTATTTCCGACACAAAAACACAATCACCCGCCTGATCGAACGGATCATACCCCGGCAATAGACCAAGCAGCTTTCGCCACTTTTTATTAACCTTTGGTTTGTCCACAACTGCTGTCGTCATATCATGCACTCGTTAATTTTCCCTTGAAGAACCTCGATACCCCGGAACTCTTACCTTGCTTGGCACCCGTTGGTGCCAGCCCCACCCTGGCCGACGGCGTCAAACCCAACTCTTTCATACACCTCATCGCCTGGTCAAAATACTGATTACGCAAAGGTATGCCAGGGTGTGTGACTACGTTGCCGTTGGTGGTTTTGACAAAGTTACCTGTAATCTCATCTTTAATTTGCAGGTAACGATTGAAGCTGTCGGCGTACATCGCAATGATCGCCTGGTCGACGCGACCTATAACCCCCATGTCATAAAGCAGTTTTGCGGTTCGGCGGTATATCTTTTTCGCAGGTGGATTGAGCCATGTGGGACAGGAGGGTTTATCTACCACAACCACCGGATCATCCTTACGCCCGTATTGTCCCCGCAGGCTGCCGCGTAGATTCAACACCGCCGTCGGGGTCGGTCTGGGTCCTGGTTTCGCCATAATTATATATAATACGCACTCTTACAGCGAAAAAGCTAACAAGTGATTACTTGTAAAATTCAACCCCCAAGAACCTTTTCAATCGCCCCCGCGATCACGGTCGGTATCTCCCACAAACCTATCCGCTCAAGCTGCACTATATACTGCTGAGACAAACCAACTTCCCTCCCCAGAGCCAACCCGACCGCCCGGCCCAATTCGGCCTGCGTCATGCCCGCCGCTTCCCTGCGCCTGCATAACTGTACCCCATCAATAGATCGATGGTGAATACTCGGATATATTAGCTGAACATTATAATTTTTCAACGAGTTCTATCGCTTCCCAAATCAACCTCACCCTGCTCCTGCCACTGGTCCCGGAAAGTGCCTCCTCCAGTAATTCAATTATCTTATCCTTTGTCCGCTCACGCCTGAACGCCACCGCTTCCATCGGCATACTATCCTTTGTTTCTTCCCCCTCTTTATCCTCTAATACCTTATTATTTGCCATTCAATAAACCCCTAACTATTTATGAGCTAAATTTATGTTTTTAACCCCAGTATCCTTATTTAATTACTTACAACGTGCCGGTCAACGTCATCTG
>SDBT01001630.1_pt1 | contig 39907 bp, 30 predicted proteins | sample 2277101 | NCBI WGS metagenome assembly SDBT01 (sample SAMN10404973, study PRJNA504765) | marine sediment metagenome | isolation source: marine sediment core GS10_PC15, 103 cmbsf | place: Arctic Ocean: Southern Knipovich Ridge | collected 2010 | reverse complement strand
CAACACGCCGCAGACTTTCGACTTACCTGGCGGCACGAGCGGTACTTTCTACATCCACGTTTTGGACACCAACCGCGACAACAAGGCCAAGGACCTTGACACGGTGTACGTGGATCACATGTTCATCCGATCGCAGTAGGTAGCATTTGGTTCCCGAAGGGAGTTTCCGCGGCGGCCAGGGATGGCCGCCGCGCTACCTTCCAAGAAACGCCGCGGATTCCTCCCAGGAGGATCTGATGGTGCTGTTGGGAGGCTGCCTAAATTCTCCAGCCGCCCAGCATGGCCTTGGTGGCCTTGAGCATCTCGTTGAACATCTTCCAGGCCTTGTCGGTAGTCAGCGTCATCAGGGGGTCGTTGAGGATGGCCTGGAAGGCTAGGTGCTTGTCGGTGGCTAGTGCGGCCTCGACGATCATTTCCTGGTTGGAGACGGTCCGGGCGACCCATGCCTCCACGCCCGCTGGCAGGCGGCCGGAGAACTCAGGCTTGACGCTGTCCTCGGTGAAATAGGCGTTGGTTTCGACGATTGCCTGGCGCGGCAGGCTGTCAATCTGGCCGACGTTTGGCAGATTGACGTTGGTGTACAAATCGCCCAGCCCCAGGACCGCCAACATTTGCTCGACGGCCTCCTCGCTGGAGGGCTTCACGCGAAGGGGTTTTTTGCCGGCCAGTTGTCTGCGGAACTGCTTCGGGGCCTGGTAGTATCGCTTGATCCGAAAGCTCACGGGGGTGAGCTTGATCCCCCAGCGGTTGGCGGTCTTTTCGTCCTTCAGATACCACGGAAGGAACTCCACCGAATGCCTGTCGCTGATGGCCGGCAGGACCCCGAATCGCCGCCACAGGTCGTTGGTCACTTGGCCTTTGGTCTGGAAATAGTCCATCTGCTCGATCTCTTGTGGCGTGATCTTGCGGACCATTCCTTCCCGCCGCCAGTGTCGGTCGTAGAGTTTCAGCAGGTCGATCTGCTCGTAGCGTGCGCTGTCTGCCCAGGTGAAGTGATTGACGCCCAGGACGTTTAAGCGTATCCGGCGGCGAGAAGGTTTTCTAACGCCGTAATGTTTGGCAACCAACTGCCCCAGGCGGTCCTGTGCGGCAAAGACGCCATGGCAGCAGCCGAAGGCCTTAATATCCGGGAAGACCTTATAGAGCGTGCGCGTGCAGATGCTCATCGGGTTGGTGTAGTTGATCACCCAGGCGTTGGGGCAGTGGCGTGCGATGGCACGGGCTATTGTTGCGTATTCCGGTACAGCCCGCAGCCCGCGAACCAGCCCGGCCGGTCCGACCGTATCGCCCACAGGATGGATGATGCCATACTTGGCCGGGATGCCGACGTCGTCGGCCACCATCTCGACCGGGCCCGGCTGGATGCTCGCCACCACGAAGTCGGCCTCTTTCAGCGCCTCGGCGAGTGTCCTGGGGACGGTGTAGTTCCACGTGCTTTTAGCATCAGGCGACTCGTTTAGCCGGCGGCCCCAGCGGGCGTTCAGCAGCGCCATCGGTCGGTCGATGTCGTAGAGGCGCACCTCGCCGGTGAGCCTGCCGCAAAGTGTCAGGTCGCCCATGAGCGTATGCGCCCAGCCGCGAGACCCGCCGCCGATATAGGCGATCTTTATGTAGGGGACATCTTTCTTTGGCTTGCGCTTGGCCATGTTGCGTCTCCAGGGAAAACGGGCCATTGCGGTTTCGGTTCGAGAACCGAGGATAGTACTCAAACCTGCCGGTTCATACAAAGCTGAGGAAAAGAATTCTCATGGCGCGCGCGATAAGCAACACGGTTTGCAAGTCGCGATGAGTCGGGATGCCACCCGCCTTCGCTAGGCTATTCCGCGATTTCGCCTTCGACGACTTTTGTCTCGCTCGGCGCGGCGGGCTTTTCCTGCGTGGCCTTGAATGTGAAGCCCTTGCCGGCGGCATCGATGGTCACATGCGAACCGTCGGGGATCTCGCCGCAGAGGATCCTGTCGGCCAGGCCGTTCTCGATGTGCTGCTGGAGGACGCGCTTTAGCGGCCGGGCGCCGAAGCTGGGATCCCAGCCCAGCTCGCCGATCAGGTCCTTGGCCGCGTCGGTGACCTCCAGTGTGATCTTGTGATCGCCCAGTCGCTTGGCCACCTCGCCCATCTGGATATCTGCGATGGCGGCCAGCTGTTCCTTGCTCAGCGAGTGGAAGACCACGATCTCGTCGATGCGGTTGAGGAACTCCGGCCGAAAGCTCTGCTTCAGCGCGTCGGTGATCTGGGCCTCGATCTCCCACTGCTCGGCCTCTTTTTCGGTAAGCTGCTGGACGAACTGCGAGGCCAGGTTGGAGGTCATGGCGATCAGTGTGTTCTTGAAATCCACGGTTCGGCCCTGGCCGTCGGTCAGCCGGCCGTCGTCCAGCATCTGCAATAGCACGTTGAAGACGTCCTGGTGGGCCTTTTCGATCTCGTCGAAGAGGATCACGCTGTATGGTTTTCGCCGGACGGCCTCTGTCAGCCTGCCGCCTTCCTCGTAGCCGACGTAGCCCGGCGGGGCGCCGATGAGCCTGGCCACCGAATGCGGCTCCATGAACTCGCTCATGTCGATGCGGATCATGGCCTCTTCGGTATCGAACAAGACTTCGGCCAGTGCCTTGCACAGCTCGGTTTTTCCCACGCCGGTTGGCCCGAGGAACAGGAAGCTTCCGATCGGCCGGCGCGGGTCGCTCAGGCCGGCCCGGCTGCGGCGAACCGCCTCTGCCACCACGTGCAGCGCCTCGTCTTGGCCGACGACGCGTTTGGCCAGACGCTGCTCCATGTGAACGAGTTTTTCCCGCTCGGACTCCATGAGCCTGGCTACCGGGACGTGCGTCCACTTGGTCACCACCTCCGCCACGTGCTCGGGCGTGACTTCCTCGCTGGTCAGCCCGCCGTCGGCGCGGATCTTGGCCATGCGCTGCTCCTGGGTGTCCAGGCGAGCCTCCAGGTCGCGCAGCTCGCCGTATTGGATTCTCGCAGCCGTCTCTAGATCACCGTTTCGCTGGGCCTGCTCCAGCTCCGTGTGCTTCGTTTCGATCTGACCCTTGAGCGCCTTGAGCTCCTGCAAGAGCTTCTGTTCGTTCTCCCAGCGGGCGTAAAGTTGATCGTACTCGGCCTGCTGATTGGCCAGTTGCTTTTCCAGCGCGGCCAGGCGCTGCTTGCTCGCCTCGTCTGTCTCCTTGCGTAGGGCCTCGCGCTCGATCTGCATCTGCATGATGCGCCGCTTGAGCTCATCCACCTCGGCGGGCATTGAGTCGTTTTCAATCCGCAGCCTGGAGGCCGCCTCGTCGATCAGGTCGATCGCCTTGTCAGGCAGGAAGCGGTCGGTGATGTATCTCTGGCCCATCACGGCGGCCGAGACCAACGCGGCATCCTGAATTCGCACGCCGTGATGCGCGTCGTAGCGAGGCTTGAGGCCGCGGAGGATGGCGATGGTGTCTTCCACGGTCGGCTCCTCGATGAGGATCGGCTGGAAGCGCCGCTCAAGCGCGGCGTCCTTTTCGACGTGCTTGCGATATTCGTCGAGCGTTGTGGCCCCGATGCACCGCAGGTCGCCGCGGGCCAATGCGGGCTTGATGAGGTTGCCGGCCGAGATGGCACCCTCCGCCGCTCCGGCCCCAACGACGGTGTGCAATTCGTCGATGAACAGGATGATCCGCCCGTCTGACTCGGTGACCTCCTTGAGCACGGCCTTTAGGCGGTCTTCGAACTCTCCGCGGAACTTGGCCCCGGCCAGCAGCGCCCCCATGTCCAGGGCGATGACGGCCTTGCCGGCCAGGCCGGTCGGCACGTCGCCGTTGACGATCCGCTGGGCGAGGCCCTCGACGATGGCCGTCTTGCCCACGCCAGGCAGTCCGATCAGCACCGGGTTGTTTTTCGTGCGGCGGCTGAGTACCTGCATGCAGCGGCGGATCTCCTCGTCACGCCCGATGACCGGGTCGAGTTTGCCCGCGCGGGCCATCTCGCACAAATCCTGGCCGTAACGCTGCAACGCCTGGTATTTGTCCTCGGGGTTCTGGTCGGTGACGCTTTGCCCGCCGCGGATGTCCTTCATGGCCGCCAGGATCGCTTCGCGATTGGCACCGAGCGTCGTGAGGACCTCCTTGGCCGTCGAGGGCTGCTCGGCCAGGGCCAGCAGGAAATGCTCCACGGAGGTGTATTCGTCCTTCAGATCGCGGGCTTCCTTCTCGGCCCGGACGAATACGGAATTCAGCTCCGCGTCGATGGCCATCCCGCCGCCGGAGGACTGGCTGGGCAGGCGAGACAGCTCTAAAGGGACGATTTGCCCGATGCGGTCAGCCGGGATGCCCACCTTCTCCAGCAGAGGCGCGGTGATTCCTGCTTCCTGCCGCAGCATCGCGTCGAGCAGATGGAGCGGTCCGACGGTCGCGTGGCCGGCCTCAGAAGCGGTGCCCTGCGCCGCGGCTAGCGCTTCCTGGGCCTTTACTGTCAGCTTGTCCAAACGCATCGGTTCACCTCAATCGAGACATACAGATACTCGCACATAGAGGGACAGCAAACCACATGCCAACAACAAGACGCGCTAGAAAAGGAACTTACGATCCCGCTTCTCTGCCAGAAACACACCTGCCCCGGAGAAAATTGCCATTCCGGCAGGTTCTTGGCGGACCCTTTTAAAAGAGCGCCCGGCCTCGTTCCTCCCAACGGGGCCGGGCTGACAAAAGGAGCCTTATGGAGCAGGTCTTTGGGCTCTGAAGTTTTCCTTATCGGCCCTGGCCGGCCATGTCTGCTTCCGCGTCCTGTATGGCCCGTTCCACGCGATCCACATGTGCTGGAGTTTCTCGCTTATCGGAGGCGAATGCGTGGTGCGCCTTACGGGAAATCCAGGCAATGTAGGTGAGGCCGCCCAGCATTACTGCGGTGACCAGCACCCCGGCCAATCTGGGACCATTCATCGACCCAATCCTCCTGCGCTGCGTGTCCGCAGTGCCCATTAACTGTTTATAGAAAAATAAGATTTGAATTCGCCGGAGACGAATCGAAGGCAAAAAAGTGCTCGCAATCGCAGTGACCATTAACTGCCCGCGCCGGCCCTGCGGACCTGCCACCGGCAGATCTGTGGTGAAAGGTTCAAAGGGGTTGGCAAACATTACGGGGCTGTGAAGAGACCTGGCGACGAGAACGCGCGGCGTTGGTGCTTAGCGGCTTACCGAGCGGAGGCTCTTTCCTGGATGGAGTCGAGGTAGCCAACAGCGCCGGAGCTTAGCTCGGCGGCGTTGGCTTCGTCGGTGTCGATGTGCATATCGAGCTGATAGTTTGGGTGGACCCGCACGACCACGTCGCCGAAGATCAGCGATCGCTCGCCGGCGACACGTACGCGAACGACGTCCCGGTCGCGGACGGCGAATTCCATGGCGTCCTGCGGCGTCATGTGGATGTGTCGCATGGCGCAGATGACGCCGCGCGGGATCGCTACCTGTCCTTTGGGCCCTTCCAGCGTAATGCCCGGGCTGCCGTCGAGGTCGCCTGATATGCGGATCGGCGCGTCGATGCCCAGTTTGAATTCCTCGGTTCGCGCGATTTCGACCTGAGTTTCCGGCCGGACCGGGCCGAGCACGCGGATCCGATCGATGCGGGCCTTCGGACCCAGCAGACTCACCTGCTCCTTGCAAGCGAACTGTCCTGGTTGTGTGAGGTCGGCGTGCCAGGTCAACTCATGTCCGGGCCCGAACAGGGTCTCGACGTGCTCCTGGGCCAGATGGACGTGATGGGCCGAAAGGCCGATCGGGATCGGCTTGTGCTGGCGACGGATGACGTTGGTGATCCGCCTCCGTGCAAGCGCGCGGACCGTCTTGTGGGCGATGGTGTGCTCTTCGTTGCTGCCGACGACCAGAACACGCACGCGTGAGCCGTCTTGGGAGATCTTCACTACCTCGCCGGGGCCGACACTGGCCAAGCGGTTGGGTTCCTCGTCCAGTCGAATGCCCATCCAATCCAGATTCTGACAGATTCGCGCCCGCACGCCCCAGGCGTGCTCGCCCACGCCGCCGGTAAAGACGATGGCGTCCACGCCGCCCAGCAGGCTAATGCACGAGCCGAGATACTTTCGCGCCTGGCGGCAGAAGACCTGAATGGCCAGCAGCGATCGCGGATCGCCGCCGTCGGCGGCCTCCAGAACGGTCTGCACGTCGCCGGAAACGCCGCTCAAGCCCAGCAGGCCGGAGTCGGTGTAAAGCCGCTCGGTCAGTTCTTCTGGAGAGATCCCTCGGTGGCGTATCAGGTACAGCAGCAGCCCCGGATCGATGTCGCCCGGCCGAGTGGACATCACCAACCCCGACAGGGGCGTGAAACCCATGGTATTGTCCACGGGCCGGCCGTGATCCATGGCCGTCATCGATGCGCCCGTGCCAAGGTGGCACGTGACGAGCTTCAACGCGTCGAAATTTATTCCCAGAAACACGCAAGCCGCCCTGGCGGCACCCTCGTGGGAAATGCCATGGCCGCCGAAGCGGCGCAGTTGCTCGTCCGAGGCGAGGTCTTTCGGCAGCGCGTAATGCCAAGCCTCCGGGGGCATCTTCAGATAAAAGGAAGTGTCAAAGACGGCCACCTGCGGCACCGACTCGGCCAACTCCTGGCAGATTTCGATTCCGAGTAAGTTGTACGGGTTTTCCATCGGGTCCAGGCTGGCCAGGCGGGCGATCTCCTGCTTGACCTCCTCGTCCACTACCACCGGGCCGCTGAAGCGAAGGCCGCCGTGGGAAACGCGATGCCCGATGGCCGTCAAATCCGTTACCGAGCCGAGCAGCTCCCCGTCATCCTGCGAGGTCAACTCCTTCAAGACTGCGGCTATGGCCGCCTTGTGTGTGGTGGGCTTTAAGGTCCTCTGGCGATCTGCCTTCGGCCCGCGGTGCCTGTGAAGGCCCTCGTTGCCGCCTATGCCGGTGAGCTGGCCGCCAGCTAGGGCGCGCTCGGAAGTCGTGTCGAAGTAACTATAGCGCAGATCGTGCTTGCGGCAGCTGATCGAGAGGATTCGACTCGGCGAAGTGGCGCCCAAGCTATAGTGCACCAATGTCGATGCGGGCGCCGCGACGGCAGTGGTACGGCCCGGCGCCATCCGCCGAGCCATCAAACGGGTCAGGAATTGCAGAGCCTGACGGTTAAGGGCGATCAGCGGGCTGATCGCCTCTTGGAGGAATATGATGGCCTCGGATTCGACCACCGTAACCACGTCGGCTCCCGTGGGGTTTCCGGTGAGCATCGACATTTCCCCGAAACACTCCCCGGGTTCAATCGTGCCCAACCGCCGGGCCCCAGAGGATGCATCGCTCCGGAAAGCCTCGAGTTTGCCCGAGATTAACACGCCAAAGACATCCCCCGCCTCCCCCTGTCGGATGCAGCGGTCTCCCGGCTGGTAGGTGACGGCAGTTCCAGCCCGGACGACCTCTGCCAGCGCCTCCGGGGTGAAGGTCTTAAATAAAGGATGAGCCTGAAGCTGACTGACCATGTCCATCTTGTAACTCGCCAAGTTGTACCGCCCCTGGCGTTACCTCCGCAGGCAAGACGACGGCACTTTGCGAAAGGCCCACAGACCTGGAGCTTCTAGGCGCTGGCGCCACTCTGCTTGAGAAGCCGGTTGATGGTTTGCTTGAGCACGATCGGTTCGATGGGTTTGTCGACGTAGGCTTCGGGCTGGGTGCCCATGTATTCGCCCATGTCCTTCTGGTCGAATTTGAATCCCGTCCGCTCGGCGATGCCGGTGAGCATGATGACCGGCACGCCCGAGAGCTTCTCATCGGCCCGCAGCTTGGAGAAGACTTCGAAGCCGTTTAGCTTGGGCATCTGTACGTCGAGGATGATCACCTGGGGGTTTTGCTCCCTGGCTACTTTCAGGGCCTCTTCGCCGTCCATGGCTGCCAGCACCTCGTACGGCGTATCGGCCAGGGCCTCCCGGACGAAGTCGATGCATTCCTGCTCATCGTCGGCGATCAGAATCTTGGCAGCGTCACTCATGAATTTTTCTCCTTTTCCACACTTGGCGCGGCGCGCGCCGGCAGTGCGATGACAAATCGCGTCCCTTGTCCAAGCACACTGTGAAACTTGATGGTGCCGCCCATCTGGTTGATCAGCTTTTTGGTCACGGGCAAGCCCAGGCCGGTGCCGCGGCTGCCCTTGGTGGTAAAGAATTCTGCAAAAAGCTTGCTCTTATGTTCGGGAGCTATCCCCGCTCCACTGTCGATGATGCTAATGGTAAATCGCGACTTGCCCGCCCCGCGATATACCCGCACGTGCACCTGACCTGCCTCGTCGCAGGCCTCCACCGCGTTGGAAACCAGGTTCAGAAGGCAGCGGTAGAGCTGGGTCGGGTCGGTCATCACTTCGGCAAGGCCCTCGGCCGCCGTGAAGCGGACGCGTGTGCCTCGATCCTTCGCCCGGTCGGCGACCAGTTGGCAGATCTGATCGGCCAGGTCGTTCACGTCCGTGGGGAACGGGTGGAACTTGGTCTCCCGAGCCAGTGAGAGCATGTCCAGCACCAGGTTGGAGAGCATCTCGTTGTTCTTGCGCACCACCTGCCAGCCGTCGGCGGCCTTTTCGAAATCGCCTTCCTTAAGGCAGCGGTCGATGACGGCTGAGCCCGAACGGATGCCGTTGAGGATGTTCTTGACGCAATGGGCCAAGCCGCTGACGGTCTGTCCGACGGCCGCCATCCGCTCCTTGCGGACAATCTCCGCGTGAAGATGCGCATTGGCCAGCGCCAAGGCGATCTGCGCCCCGATTGTTTCGGTTAGATGGAGGTCGTGGTCGTCGAAGTCTGCGCCCTGGTTCTTGTTGATTACTTCCAGCACGCCCCAGAGCTTCTCGCTGGTTCGAAGCGGCACGCACAGTATGTTCCGCGTGGTAAGGCCGGTTGTCTGGTCCACACGGCGATAGAGCCGTGGGTCGTTCTGGGCGTCGTTGACGATGAGCGGCTGGCTGGTCCTGGCGACGTGGCCGCAAATGCCCGCCCCGGGCGGCAGCGGAACCGTCTTGGCCGCCTGAGCGCCGGGCCCGGCGGCAACGTGGAAGCTCATCCCCCCGGTTTCCGGATCGATCAGAAGGATGCTCGATCCTTCTGCTCCGGCTATCTCCGCGACCGTACTGACCGCCACGGCAAGGACGCGATCCAGGTCGAGTTTGCCGGTCAGGGCCTGGCTGATAGCCAGCACGGCGCGCAACTCCTCGGCGGTGCCAGGGGCGTCCGAGACGTAGCGGCCGCGGGCGTCCTTCGTAGGACGCTTTCTTACCTCTGGCTTCCGATTGACGCGAGAAACGTCCACAACATTCATCTCCACTGCCGCGGGAATCAGCCTTCCTGCGACCGGACGGGCATCGCCCCAATCCGCTATTCTACCGTTTTTCCCGCAGTACGCCAGACTTACGTGCCGCGATCGTGACGATTTGTCCCGGGAGGGACATTCACCGCGTGCCGCCGTCTGGTGCGTCGGGCCTGGGCACATTGACTGACATTGGGTTGCATTCTTAAGTGTTGTTGGGCATCCTTAAGGGTTCTTGGGCGCTGCTGAGAGCACTGGCGACGCGGTTGCAGAGAGATTCCTTACTATAGAGCCTCGCCGGCAGGGGCCGGCCCGCAGGAGAAATTCGCCATGATCGTGATCGGGGAAAGGATCAATGCCACGCGGAAATCAATCGCCGCCGCACTTAAGGCCAGGGACAGTGATACTCTAATCAAAACTGCCCTCCAGCAAGCCCAGGCCGGTGCGGATTATCTCGACATCAACGGCGGCGACCCAAACCAGCAGAAGGAAGTCGAGAACGTGGCCTACCTGCTGGACCTCGTCCAGGCCAACACGGACCTGCCGGCCGCGGTAGACACGGCCAGCGCCGAGGCGATGAAGACCGGCCTGAAGATGGCCAAGAAAACGCCGATCCTCAACAGCATTTCGCGCGAGGCCGGGCGCCTTGAGTCGATGCTGCCGATCGCCGCCGAGTACGACTGCATGGTCATCGCACTTTTGATGAGCGATGCCGGCCCGCCGGCGGGCGTGGACGATAGGCTCAAGAACGCCGAATTTCTCATCCACCAGCTCTCCAAGGTCGGCAAGAAGCTCGATGAGATCATCGTCGATCCGTGCTTCCTGCCGATTTCCACCGACACAAGCGCCGCCAGGAACGTCATCGAGGCCATTTCCATGATCCGCCGCGAATGGCCGGAGGTGCACATCGGCGGCGGGTGTTCGAACATCAGCTTCGGCCTTCCCAAACGCAGGTGGATCAACTTTGCCCTGCTCAGCCAGGCGATCTACCACGGCATGGACGTCGGAATCATCGACCCGTGCATTCCGGGCATCATGGCCACCATCGCAGCCGCAGAGACCGTCGCCGGAAAAGACGAGTTCTGCATGAACTACGTCACGGCCGAACGCGAAGGCAAGCTGGGGTAACTGCGACAGGTTGTTCTCATCGGCCCCAGCAGCGAGGTACGATCCGAAAAGCATCTTGGCCTTTTGGCGGGACTTCGGTATAGGTGTGCCCTCCGTATCACGCGATCTCGGAGACTTAGAGCTATGTCTGCGGCGCCTGCGGAAGTCTCGGGCGCCGAAATCCCGGCCGGGAAGGAAGCAGGATCATGGAAGATGTTGCGATTCGGCGAGCCATCATCAGCGTCTACGACAAGACGGGAATCGAGAAGTTCGCCAAGGCGCTGGCCGAGATGGGCGTGGAGATACTTTCCTCCGGCGGCACGGCAAGGGCGCTGGAAGCGGCCGGCGTGAAGGTCCGGCCGATCCAGGCCTGGACGGGCTTTCCGGAGATGCTTGGCCACCGCGTGGTCACGCTGCACCCGAAGGTTCACGGCAGCATCCTCGCTCTGCGCGACGACCCCGAGCACAAGGCGGACATCGCCAAGTACGGCCTGGAGCTGGTGGACCTGGTGTGCGTCTCGCTATACCCGTTTGCCGATGCGATCGCCAAGGACGGCTGCACGCTGGCCGATGCGGTCGAGATGATCGACATCGGCGGGCCGACGATGATACGGGCGGCTGCCAAGAACCACAGATACGTCACCGTCGTCACCGGCCGCTCGCAATACGATCTCGTTCTAGAGGAGATGAAGACCAGCGGCGGCAAGGTGAGCTTCGAAACGCGACAGAAGCTCGCACGCCAGGCGTTTTCGCTGACGGCGCAGTACGACACGGCCATCTCAACTTACCTGGCCAACCAGCTCGGCGAGGAGTTCCCCGAGCGCATGACCTTCAGCTACACGAAGGCCTGCGACCTGCGCTACGGCGAGAATCCGCACCAGAAGGGGGCCTTCTACGTCAGCCCGGACGCATCCGAGCCGTGCATCGCCAGGGCAAAGCTGCTGGGCGGAAAGCCGATCTCGTACAACAATTACTTCGATGCAAACGGGGCGCTTGAGCTGGTAAAGGAGTTCGACGCCCCGGCTGTTGCCATCATCAAGCATTCCAACCCGGCCGGCTGCGCGATCGACGACGATCTCGTGGAGGCTTACCGCAAGGCCTACTACGGCGACGTCAACGCAGCCATGGGCGGCATCGTTGCTGTTAATCGTCCCGTGACTCTCGAGCTGGCAGAGGCCGTCGTCGAAACTTACCAGCGCTGGGGCAAGCAGGCCGGGGCCGGGGGCTTCTTCGCCGAGATCGTTGCCGCTCCAAGCTTCGACGACGGCTCGCTGGAGATCATCCGTGCGCGCAAAGGCTGGGGGCAGGAGGTGAGGCTGCTCGAGGTCGGCGAGCTTACCGGCAACCGCAACAGCGAGAAGTTCATCAAGTACGTCGTCGGCGGGGCGATCGTCCAGGACCGCGACCTGCTGGGTTTGAACGAAGACGACTGGAAGGTCGTCACGAAGCGCCAGCCTACGAAGCAGGAGCTGGAGGACCTACGGTTTGCCTGGCTGGTTTGCAAGCACGTGAAATCCAACGCGATCGTCCTGGCCAAGGATTGCACGCTCCTCGGCGCCGGCGCAGGGCAGATGAGCCGCGTGAACTCCGCCCGCCTGGCCGTCCAGATCGCCCGGGCCTACGGCGGCGGCGAGAAGGTGGACCTAGCCGGCTGCGTGCTGGCCTCTGATGCGTTCTTCCCGTTTGCCGACAGCCTGGACTGGGCCGTCGATGCCGGCGCCAAGGCCGTTATCGAACCCGGAGGTGCCAAGAAAGATCCCGACGTCATCGCACGCGCCGACCAGCTTGGCCTGGCAATGATCTTCACAGGCGCCAGACATTTCAATCACTGATACCCGCTAAGCGAGCCGCGACCGGAAGGGAGCGGGTGGGCTGGTCTGAGCATTCAATTGTCCGCTCGCTGGCGCTCGCGGCTCGTTAGTTGCATCTCCGCTAAAGGCGCGATCGTATCTTGGTCTGCCGGTTAGGCCGGCGGCTCGGTGTGAACGATTCCGCCGTCGATTCTCAGGCGCCCTTCGGTGAAGAGGCGGATTGCCTCCGGATAGGCAATGCATTCCTGCTCGAAGACTCTGGCAGCGAGCGTCTCGGCCGTGTCGCCCTCTTCCACCGGCACGGCCCGCTGCACGACGATTGGCCCTTCATCGTATTCGTTGTTGACGAAATGCACCGTGCAGCCTGAGACCTTGCAGCCGGTCGCCAGCACCGCGTCGTGGACGTGATGGCCCCACATGCCCTTACCGCCGAACTTCGGCAGGAGGGCGGGGTGGATATTCATCACGCGGCCTTCATATTTCGGCGGGATCGTCCAATAGCTGAGAAACCCCGCCAGGCAGACCAGCTCGACGGCCGCTGCATCGAGGATCTCGACGATACGGGCTGAGTAGGTCTCCGTATCCGGCATCTGTTTGTAGGGTACGACCTGTACGTTCAGACCGGCATTGCGGGCGCGCTCGGCACCTTTGCATTCGCGCGAGGTGATTACGACGGCCACTTCGGCATCGAGTTCGCCGGCGTCGATCTGTTCTAGGATGTTCAGAAGCGTCCTGCCCCCGCCGCTGAGCAACACCCCCACTCGCAGCTTCTTCTCCGCCATTGCGTTCTCAGCTTTCCGTCTGAAGTGTGCTTGAATAGGCCAAACGTCAGGCGATGGGCTTGGCGCAGGCGACTGTGTTCTTCAGCAGCATTGCCACGGTCACCGGTCCCACGCCGCCGGGGACGGGCGTGATGGTGGCGACCTTCTCCTTGGCGGCCTCGAAGTCCACGTCGCCGACGGTCTTCATGGCGTTTTTGCCCTTCTCGTTCTTGAGCGGCTCGCCGTTCTCATCGAAGCCCTTCGGGATGCGGTTAATGGCCACGTCGATGACGATGGCGCCTTGCTTTACCATGTCGGCCTTGATCAAGGGGGAGAGGTCCGGCAGCGGCGGGTTCTCGCCGGCCTTCTTGCGGCGCTTGTAGCTCAGCCAGCGGGCCTGCGAGACGCCGGCAGCGACGATCAGCACCTCAGCCAGGCGCGTATGGGCGACGAGATCCTTTGTGGCGATGTGGCAGACGGTGACCGTGGGCGAGGCGTCCAGCGACTCCAGCAGCATCATGGCGATGGGCTTGCCGACGATCTCGCTGTGGCCGACGATGACTGTTTCCTTGCCGGCTAGGTCGTCGCATGCCCGACGGAGCAGCTCCACAGCCGCCATCGGCGTGCACGGCGGGGCGGTAGCATCGCCGTAGAAGAGCCGGCCCATGTTCTCCGGATGCATCCCTTCGACGTCCTTGGCCGGGCTGATGGCGACCTGCACCTTGCGGGCGTCGATCTGCGGCGGGACGGGCATTTGCAGGATAATACCGGTGGTCTTTTCGTCGGCGTTTAGCCCGCCGATTTTGGCCAGCAGGTCCTCCTGCGACATCTCGGCCGATAGGTTCAGCAGTTCGTATTCGATGCCGACGGACTCACATGCCTTGGCCTGCATGTTGGTGTAGATTTTCGAGGCGGGATTCTCGCCCACCTGCACGGCTGTCAGATGGGGCGTTCTGCCGGCCTTGGTCAGCTCGGCCGCACCTTCGGCAACTTGTCGCTTGATTTCCTCTGCTACGGCTTGCCCGTCGATGATCTTTGCCGACACGTTGATCTCCTTATGCAAGTTCCGCCTGTTTGATGATCTCGGGCACGTAGCGATCCCAGCCGAGCGTCATCAGATGGACGCCCTGGCAGGTCGGCTTCATCTGGTGGATCAGGTCCGCTGCGATTTCGACGCTCACCTTCGGCCGGTCTTCCTTGGCCGCGTCGGCGAGGCGCTGGACGATTTCGTCAGGCACCTGCACGCCGGGAACGGAGCGGTTCATGTACTTGGCCATGCCGGCGGATTTCAGCAGCACGATGCCGACCAGCACCGGGATCTTGATGTGTTCGATCTGCTTCATGAAGGACTCGAAGGCAGCCGGATCGTAGACGGCCTGCGTCTGAACGAACTGCGCACCTGCGGTAACCTTCTTTTCGAGCTTGATGACCTGGGCCTCGGGGGTAGGCGAGCACGGCGTGGTGCAGCAGCCCTTGAAGAACTTTGGCGTCCCGTCGAGCGCGTTGGGCTGGCCCTTCATGTCCAGGCCCATGTCGGTGCCGGCCTCGAGGTTGCTCATCGCCTTCAGCAGGCCGACCGAGTCGAGGTCGTAGACCGGCTTTGCGTCCTGATGATCGCCCATGACCACGTGGTCGCCCGTCAAAGCCAGGACGTTTTCAATTCCCATCGCCGCGGCGCTGAGCAGATCGCTCTGGAGGGCCAGGCGGTTGCGGTCGCGGCAGACCAACTGAAAGACCGGCTCGATGCCTTGGTCGAGGAGCATGTGGCAAACGGCCATGGAACCCAGCCGCATCACCGCCGTCTGGATGTCCGTGACGTTCACGGCCGTAACGAAGTTCTTCAGGTACTCCTCGGCCTCGTGCAGGACCGGCTCGACGTTGGTGCCCTTGGGTGGGCCGATCTCGCCGGTCACGACAAACTCGCCGGCTTGAAGCTTCTGCTGAAGTTGACTCATTCTTGCTGTCCTTCGCTACTTGGCACTTTCGGTAGGTTCGCCCTGCTGTTGCTCGGCGACTTCCAGGGCGAATCGCATGGTGCGGCGGATCGCATCTGGGATCATGCGCTTGCGGTAGTCGCGAGGGTCGGTCATCCGTCGCATGTCGTCCAGGCGCCCGAGTTCCTTGAGACGATCATAAATGAGCTTCCACCCGCACGGGTGCTCGGGCGAGACCTCGCACGATCCGTCATCGCCTGTGCCGCCGCACTGGCCGTTTACCAGGCTCTTAGCACAGAGTGTGATCGGGCACAGCCCGCCTGTGTAGGCCAGCATGCACTCGCCGCACTCGGCGCAGCGCTCCTCGCTGGGCCAGAGGCCCTGATAGTCGCCAAGGCAGATGGTATTCAGCGCCGGGACCGCACGGCGGGAGATCATGTTGCTGACGGCCTGCACACCCACGCCGCAGGAGCCGACCAGCACGGCCTCAGCCGCCATTACCTGCTCGGCGATCCGGCCGAGCTTGATGCCGACCAGCGCCTTGTTGCACAACAGGTCGATCAGGCTGCTGCCGGTGACCTTCTTTCCGGCGCCGGTTAATGCTACGGTGATCTCGTCGATCCATTTTGGCCCGCCGACGTCGCAGCCGATCGGGCAACCGTTGCACGCGAGGATGAATACGCTGCCGGCGTCGGCCAGCGATTCGAGGATCTCCTCTGTGGGTTTCGCTTCGGTGGCATTCATCGATTCTCACTCCCGCACGCCGCTGGTGCTTTTGGAGGCTTTTCCGGCGCGGCGTGTTCATCCAGATAACGGCAAAGTGCCTGCATAAGTTGCTGTACGGCCTCGGCGACAGGTTTTGATAGCCCTTCGCCCCAGGCGATCGTTTCCGGCTCGACGCCGAAGATCGTCACGTCCGTGAATTCTCTGCCGGCCAGGGCAGCCATTCGAAGAGCAGGCAGAACGTTGACCTCGTGTAGCGAAACGGCCGCAGGCATCGACCCGGCCTCGGCGGCCAGGTCGGATGGAACCAGTCGGTAGATGCTCCCGGCGGGGCAGCCGCCGCGAACGGCGTCGAGGATCACCAGCGGCGCAGTAGGTTCCAGCTCGCAGAGCACGTCGCTGAAGGCCAGCCCTGCGTCGATCAACTCCGCGCGTTTGTCCACGCCGCGTGCGCGAAGGGCCTCGATGGCGGCCGGGCCGACGCCGTCGTCGCCCATCAGCACGCTGCCGACTCCTACGATGGCCGGGCGCGGCTCAGACAATTCGGTATTCTCCTATCGTCTCCCCGCCGACCGTCAGTACGTGGACGGCACAGGCTAGGCACGGATCGAACGACCGGACGATCCGCACGACCTCGAAGGGGTTTTCGGCATCCTTGACGGGCGCCCCGATCAGGGCCTGCTCTATCGGGCCGGGCTGACCCTCACTGTCGCGCGGGCTAGCGTTCCATGTCGTCGGCACGACCAGTTGGTAACGGTCGATCTTGCCGCCCTTGATCTGAATCCAGTGCCCCAGTGCCCCGCGCGGCGCGCCGGTAAGCCCTACGCCTTCACCGGCCTCTGGGATGCACAGATCGGCGGCGGCCGGCTCGCCGGGCTTAAGCTCTTCCAGCCAGTCCGCCATCGCGTCGCATATCCAGCGGCATTCAAGGGCCCGCGCCAGGTGCCGGCCAAGAACGCTCGAGAGCTTGTCGGCCGAAAGCTTGGCAGCCGACAGGGCCGCATCCACGTCGGCCTTGACCGTCGGATGCCCGCCGGCGTAGGCCACCATCGCACGGGCCAGGGGGCCGACCTCGGCTGGGCCGCCATCGTAGCGCGGCGCCTTGAGCCAGGAGTAGGCACCCTCCTTTTCCGGATCAGGCCAGGTGGACCCCTCAGTCGGAGGCGCGGCGCAGGACTCGTCATAGCGAGAATGCCTTACGTGCTCGATGATCTTGCCGGCGTCTGTGGCTGCGAGCTTGCCATCGGCCTCGAGCAGACCGGCCGGCAGAAGGCGATTGCGGCTGAGAGGATCGATCTTCTTGGAGTCAAGATTGAACACGCCATAACTGAGGTAGCGCTTGCAGCCGGCACCGATCTCGAAGTGGTCGCCATACCGGCCGGCGACCATGAATACCGAAGGGATATACACATCTTCAACGAACGCCTTCACGTCGGCCAGCTTGCCGGCAAATGCGGCGATCTTGTCGGCCGTTACGTCCACGGTCACACCGCCCGGCACGATGGCGACGTTGTGCGGCATCTTGCCGCCGAAGATGCATAGCATCTCATGCGTGGTTCGGCGCATGTGAAGTGCCTTGAGATAATTCCGCACCAGGATCTGGTTTTCGTCCTTGCTGCAGCGGTAGTCGCCCTCGTAGCGCGGGAAGAAGGGAGCCAACTGGCCTCGCTCGATAAACGCACGGACGGCCTTAAGATCGCTTTCATCGCCCTCGTAGTCGGCCAGGGCAGCTACGTCCACGTAGTCCAGGGCCGCCAGCGTGAAGAAATGCAGGATGTGCGACTGGAGGTAATTGCAGCCGAATATCAGGTTCCGAACGATCCGGCCATTTTCGGGAATACGATCCGCCACCCCAAGGGCCTCATCCAGACAGAACGCCGAGGCGGTGGCGTGGGCCGTAGGGCAAACGCCGCAGACGCGCTGCGTTAGCCTGTTGGCATCCAACGGATGCCGGCCGGGTAATATCTGCTCGAAGCCGCGAAATAGCGTTCCGCAGCAGCGGGCGTCCTTGACGGCCCCGCCGTCAACGACGGCCTCGACCTTCATGTGACCTTCGACCCGCGTAATCGGATCGATCACGATCTGTTTACCGTCTTCATTGTGCGTATGGGGATGGGAACCATGCATGGTTGTTCCTTTGGTGTTACGGGCTATTCAGCCTGGCTAGCGCCGAGGCGGAAGCGATTCAGGCGCTCTTCGTCGATCTTCTCATACAGTGGGCTGAGGCGGTCTGGGAAGTCCGGCTCGACGCAGCCATGGCACGGACTGCCCACTCCAACGCACCAGTTCGTGCCGCTATTCCACATTCGCTTGGGGCAGTCCGCGTAGGTGACGGGCCCCTTGCAGCCCAGCTCGTAGAGGCAGCCTACCTCGCCGAACGACTTGGCGAACTTTCCGGCGTCGAAGTGCGCCCGACGCGGGCAGGTCTCGTGAACCAAAGATCCGAAGAAGATATCGGGGCGGCCGATCTCGTCGACCTCAACTGCCTCCAGGCCGTAACGCATGATCGCCGCCAGCGAGCCGAGCAGCCAATCCGGATGCGGCGGGCAGCCGGGCACGTTGACCACGGGCGTGGCGATGCCCTCGCGGGCCAGCAATTCGGCGATGCTGATCGCGCCGGTGGGGTTGGGCTCGCCAGCGGGGATACCTCCGTAGGCTGCACAGGTGCCCATCGCCACCACGGCGACTGCCGAGCGGGCCAACTTAGCGGCCTTATCGGAGATCGCCACCTCGCGCCCGTCCTCTTCGCCCAGCGTCGCGAACATCGGATGGGTCAACTGGATGGACCCCTCCATAACCAGCACGTACTGGCCGGCCTTGGCCTCGACGGTCTCTTCCAGCACATCGAGAACCTGCTGGCCCTGCCCGGCCATTGCCGTCGTCAGGAAGCGCATGTTGAGATGCTTGCCGGGGGTGAGCGCCCGCAGCAAGACCGTGTGAATGCTGGGAGAAAACGAGTTCAGCAAGGAAACGACGCAGCCGGTGCAGGCCGCACCCTGAAGCCAAACGACCGGAAGTTCAATTATTTCGCCCATTTGCAACTCCTTTGTGAGGAGCACTTATCTTGCGAGGCTGCATTGCCCGCAGAGTCTACGGCCAAAGTCTTACTCGTATGCTACCGAATCGCCTCTACGTCTCCAAACAAACCTTCAGCGGGCCGTTGTGTTAGAACATCCCGAGGACCTCACCGTCTGCGTCCAGATCCACATTGATAAACGCGGGTTTGCTGGGCAGGCCGGGCATGGTCCGCATGGCCCCCAGCAGTGGATAGAGAAAGCCGGCGCCGGCCGCCGAGCGGACCTCCTCGATCGGCACGGTGAAGCCTTCTGGGACGCCCTTGAGCGTCGGGTCGTGTGAGAGCGACAGGTGCGTCTTGGCCATGCACATCGGCAGGCGGCTTAGGCCGGCCTTTTTGTAGGATGCGATCTGGGCCTCGGCTTTCTCGGTGTACGTCACGTCAGCAGCCTTGTAGATCTTCTTGCAGATCGTCTCGATCTTTTCCTTGATAGGCATTTCATCGGGGTAGAGGAACTGCAAGTTGGAGGGCTTTTCGCAGGCCGCCACGACCGCCTCGGCGAGCTCTACGGACCCCTTGCCGCCTTCGGCCCAATGGTTGGACATGACGGCTGCCTCGGCCCCGGCGTTTTCGGCGGCCTTTCGCGCCAGCTCGACCTCCGCGGGGGTATCGGCCGGGAACTGGTTGATCGCCACCACCACCGGCACGCCGAACATCTTGGCAATCTCGATATTCCGCAGGAGGTTGCAGAGGCCCTTTTCCAGCAGCTGGAGGTTCTCGGTGGTGTAGGCTTCGTCCAGCGGCTTTCCGGGTGTGACCTTCGGCCCGCCGCCGTGCATCTTCAGCGCTCGGATCGTTCCGACCAGCACCACGCAATTGGGCCTCAGGCCCGACGTGCGGCACTTGACGTTGAAAAACTTCTCCATGCCGATGTCGGCACCGAAGCCGGATTCTGTCACGACGTAGTCGCCCAGCTTTAGTGCGATCTTGTCGGCGATGATCGAGCTGTTGCCCTGGGCGATGTTGGCGAACGGCCCGGCGTGAACGAAAGCGGGCTGGCCTTCCAGCGTCTGCATCAGGTTCGGTTTGATGGCGTCCTTCATCAGGACCATCATCGCGCCGGCACAGCCGATCTGCTCAGCTGTGACCGGCTCGCCGTCGGTGTTCATGCCGATAATGATGCGCCCCAGCCGCTTCCGCATGTCCGCCGGCCCGTCGGCCAGCGCCAGGATCGCCATGATCTCGGAGGCTACGGAGATGTCGAAGCCGGTCTTGCGGTTCGGGCCGTCCAGCCACTTGTCGCTGAGACCGGTCTCGATGAACCGCAAGGCCGCGTCGTTAACGTCCACAACGCGCCGCCAGGTGATCGTATCGTGATCGATGTTCAGCCTGGGCAAGCCGGTGTTCGCCCAGGTCTCCTTGCTCGCGTGCGATTCGTGCTTGATGCGGGCGTCGATTGCGGCGGCAAGCAGATTATTGGCGATGCTGACGGCGTGAATGTCGCCTGTCAGGTGGAGGTTGAACTCCTCCATGGGGATGACCTGGCTATACCCGCCACCGGCCGCACCACCCTTGATGCCGAACGTTGGGCCCATCGAAGGCTGGCGAATGCAGAGAAAGACGTTCTTTGCCAGGATGCCCATCGCCTGCGTCAGGCCGACCGCTGTGGTGGTCTTGCCCTCGCCCAGCGGCGTGGGCGTGATGGCCGTCACGTCGATGTACTTGCCGTTTGGCTCGTCGGCCAGCCGGTCGAGAATGCTCAACTTGATCTTGGCCTTCACGTCGCCATACGGCTCGAGCTCCTCTGGCAGGATGCCCGCGGCATGGGCGAGTTCGGTGATCCGCTTAGGGTCGGCCGCACGCGAGATCTCAATGTCGGACGGAACCGGTTTACCCATCTTGTCCTTCTCCTTTCGCGATCTAGATTGTTTCCCTTGCTCCGTCCAATTGCTGGCCGCACGCCGCGCGCAAGGCCAATCGACGGAGCAATCTCATATTCGACTTTCCAGTTCCGCCAGGATGCTCTCCACGGCCTGCAAATGGGCGTTGAACCCCTCTGACGGCGCCAGCTTGCCGTCGGCGGCGGCAGCGACCACCGCAGCGGCGAGGCGATCGTCCATTGGCAGATGTCCGATCAGGGGTATTTCGCCCAGCCGATCTCGAATTTCCTCTGCCTGGTCCGGCTCGCTTAGACGATTGGCTACGGCAAAGACGTTTTTCACGCCGATATGATCGGCCAGATTCCTCACGCGCTGGGCGGTCTGGGCGCTCCAGGGACTTTCGTCCAGCACGACCACAAGGGCGTCCATGGACTGGGCCGTTGCCCTGCCGAGGTGTTCAATGCCCGCTTCCATGTCCATGATAAGGGCGTCGTCTCTGCCGAGGATCAAATGCACCAGCAAGGCCTTCAGCAGGGCGGTAGCGGGGCAGATGCAGCCGTCTCCGCCTCTGCCTACGCCCCCCAACACCAGCAGGAAAATGCTGCCGATTCGCCGAGAGTATGTCTCTGGGATGTCATCCACCTTGGGATTCAGCTTGAAGTAGCCGCCGTAGCCTTCGGGTGAGCCAGTGCGCTGCTTGATCAGCTCGCCCATCTCAGCCAGTGGTGTGATCTGCTCGTCGGCGGGGACCCCCAAGGCCGCGGCAAGGTTGGCATCCGGATCGGCGTCCACGGCGATCACCCGCCGGCCCTTCAAGGCCAATGCGCCGGCCAGCAAGGCCGACAGCGTCGTCTTGCCGACACCGCCTTTTCCAGAGACCGCTATCTTCACCGCCACCTCCCACCTTGAGGGATGAGCTGAGGAACATCTCGACAGCTGGCCGCCACCGGGTCGGCCTGCTTCTCGCGAAGCTACTTCCTGAACGCGGCAGGCCGACGGAGCCATTCAGTTTAGAAACTAGGCTATTTGGCTGCAAGAGGGCGTCTGGATATTTTCAGCCGCGGGCAAACTGTTTCGAAGAAGTCTCGATCTCACGCCACCTGTCGGGGATCAGGAATCAGCCAACCACATCGTCAACATAAGGCAAATGTCGAGCCCGAAAGTCTTGACCGGCCGGTCGGCAAAATGGTATGCTGCGCATGAGTAAGTAAAACGCCGAAGTGGTTTTGGGCGTAGTGCTTCAGACGTGAACGTGACCTGCCCCGTCTGCCCTGGCGTTGTTTGTTTGTGAGGAGGCAGTGGGGCTGTTTCGTACATAAGCTCTAAGCTCTTTTCAGGAGTGGGCCTGTGATGAAAAACCCTGATCAGCGCAGTTGTGATCCCGCCACCGCGGAGATGCTCGGTTATGTCTCCCAGGAGCAGCTATCGGTAGCGTGGGATCGTCAGGAAGCCATGGAACCGCAGTGCGGCTTCGGCCAATTGGGGATCTGTTGCCGCAACTGCATGATGGGTCCCTGCCGCATCGATCCGTTTGGCCAAGGCCCGAGCGAGGGCGTCTGTGGGGCGACGGCCGACATCATCGCTGCGCGAAACCTGATACGAATGATCGCCAGCGGCGTATCGGCACATTCGGATCACGGGCGGGACATCGCCCACACGCTGCTGATGGCCGCCGATGACGAAAACTGCGACTACAAGATCAAGGACGAAAGGAAGCTCCGCGCCCTGGCGGCCGAACTTGGCGTCGAGACGGAAGGGAAGGATCTTCGCCAGATCGCCCGCGGCGTGGCGGAGATCTGCTTCGCCCAATTCGGTCAGCAGCACGGAGAGGTGATTTTTGCAGCCAGGGCCCCGGAGGATCAGCGCAAGCGCTGGCGGAAGGCGGGGGTCATGCCGCGCGGCGTGGACCGGGAGGTCGTCGAGATCATGCACCGCACACACATGGGCGTGGACAATGATCCGGTCAATCTGATTCTACAGGGCGTCCGTGCGGCCCTGGCCGACGGATGGGGAGGCAGCATGATCGCCACCGACCTCTCCGACGTGCTGTTTCGCGCGCCGCAGTGGGTCCGCAGCCGCGCCAACCTCGGCATCCTGGACCCCAAAACGGTCAATATTATCGTTCACGGCCACGAGCCCACACTTTCGGAGATGATCGTCGCCGCCGCCCAGGACGCCGAACTGCTTGAGCTGGCCAAGAGCAAGGGCGCCGACGGCATCACTCTCGGCGGCATTTGCTGCACAGCCAATGAAATTCTCATGCGTCATGGAATCCCCCTGGCGGGCAACTTTCTCCAGCAGGAGCTGGCCATCGCCACCGGCGTGGTTGAGGCGATGATCGTGGACGTCCAATGCGTCTTTCCGGCGCTGGGCAAGTTGACCGAACACTTCCACACAAAGTTCATCTCAACCTCGCCGAAGGCCAAGTTTCCCTTCGCGACGCACATTGAATTCGAGGAATCTAAGGCGCTTGAGATTGCCAAGCAGATCGTGCGGACCGCGATCGAAAACTTCCCGAATCGCAAGGCGCCACCTCGCGTGCCGAAGGACAGCAGCCCGCTCGTGGCCGGCTTCACGGCCGAGAACATCTACGCTATGCTGGGCGGGCGCTATCGTCCGAGCTACCGCCCGTTGAACGACGGGATCATTTCCGGCCGCCTTCGCGGCGTGGCGGCCGTGGTCGGCTGCAATAACCCCAAGCAGCGCCACGACGCCGGGCATCTGGAGATGACCAGGGAATTGATCGCCAATGACGTGCTGGTGGCCGTGACGGGCTGCTCGGCAGTGGCCAACGCCAAGGCCGGCCTCCTTTGTCCCGAGGCCGCAGAAAAGTATGCTGGCAAAGGGCTGCGGGAGATCTGCCGGGCCGTCGGCATCCCGCCGGTATTGCACGTGGGCTCGTGTGTGGACAACAGCCGCATCCTCGTGGTGCTGTCCAACATGGTGGCCGAGGGCGGCCTGGGCGAAAGCATCGCCGACCTGCCGGTCGCCGGGGCGGCCCCGGAATGGATGAGCGAAAAGGCCGTCTCGATCGGCTTCTACGTTGTTGCTTCAGGCGTGTTTACGGTTCTCGGTGAACCGCTGCCGATTCAAGGATCCGAGGTGGTGACGCGATTCGTCACTGAAGGCATCGAGGAGCTGTTCGGCGGGAAGTTCGCCTTCGAATCCGACCCCATAAAGGCCGCCCGACTGATGATCGATCATATCGACGCCAAACGGGCCGCCTTGCATCTGCCGGGACCGATGTACGAGGTCCCGTACGCCCCGAAGGCACTGGCGGAGGCTGAGTCGGCTGCTTAGCCGCGAGAAGGAACTTGCCATATGGCCAAGATGATCGTGGTCAAAGAAGACCGCTGCCTCGGATGCAAGGCGTGCGTGCTCGAATGCGCAATGGCACACACACAGGCCAAGACACTTCTCGAAGCCATTAGCGCCGCAGCGCCCCCGCAGCCGAGGATTCACGTCGAGCCCTCGGGCGAATTCGGCATGCCGCTTCAGTGCCGGCATTGTGAAGATGCTCCGTGTCTGGCGATTTGCCCGACTGAGGCGATTCATCGCTTCTCGGAGCGAGGCCCGGTTCTGCTCGACCAGGAGCGATGCATCGGCTGCAAGTTCTGTCTGATGGTCTGCCCGTTCGGCGTAATTGATCTCTCGCGCGACGGCAAGGCGATGATAAAGTGCGACTTGTGCATCGAGCGAACGGAGGCTGGAGAGTCGCCGGCGTGTGTGGCCGCCTGCCCGACCAAGGCACTGGAATTCTGCGAGATAGAGGACTGGCTCGCGCGACATCGCCGCCAAGCCGCGGAAGAGATAGCCACCGCCAAGGGCCAGGCCGGCAAAGACAATGCAGAGAAACAAGATCATGCTGACAAAGGTCGATGAAATCATAGACAGCTACGACGCCGAGAAGTCCTGGCTGGTCATGATCCTTCAGGATGCCCAGGAGTCTTACAACTACTTACCCGCGCCGGTCCTTAATCGCGTTTCTGAGAGACTGGGCGTGGGCCTCAATCAAGTCTATAACGTAGCGACGTTTTACAGCTCATTCAGCCTCCAAGAACGTGGAAGGCACTTGGTACGGGTCTGCGACGGCACCGCGTGCCACCTGCGCGGGTCTGTTGGCCTGCGCGACGAGATCACCCGCCAACTAGGCATTCAAGAGGGCCAGACGACACCGGACATGGAATTCACACTGGAAAACGTAGTGTGCCTCGGGGCTTGCGCCCTGGCGCCCGTTATGACCATAGATTCAGAATATCACGGGCAGATGACGCGCCAGAAGGTGTCTCAGGTGCTGGAAGAATGCCGCTGCGAAACAACAACCGAAACTACCGGCACCCCCCGCGAAGCCGGCCGGCGAAGAAAGATCGATGCCGGAAGGCGCGGCATGATCAGACTGTCCGAACCCGAAGCTTTGGATTCATATCGCGATCAAATCAAGAAGAGTCGCGACGACAGCAGGCCGTGCATACTGATTTGCGGCGGCACCGGCTGCAGAGCTGGGCGGGGCCTGGCCGTCGCAGAAGAAATGCGCAAAACACTCCGGAGCAGAACAGGCCTGGAGAACGTTGAGGTGCGCCTTACCGGCTGCCACGGTTTCTGCGAGCAAGGCCCGCTGGTTGTAATACTTCCTGCCGGAACACTTTACGTCAAGGTCACACCGTCAGACGTTGAGGAAATCGTCGGTACTTCGATTGAAGCCGACGGAATAGTCCAAAGACTTACCTATCGCGATCCTGTCACAAAGCGACATGTAGCCCAAGAGAAAGAAATTCCTTTCTATGCCAATCAGCAGCGGATCGTGTTTGGAATGAGTGGCCGCATCGATCCGACAGACATAAATGACTATATCTCGACAGGCGGCTATGCCTCTCTGGCCAAGGCCATAACGACGATGCAGCCGGAGGAAATCATCGACGTTGTCGAGGCCGCCGGTCTGCGCGGCCGCGGTGGAGGCGGTTTTGCCAGCGCCCGAAAATGGCGTGCTTGCCGCAAGGCAGAGGGTCACCCCAAGTACGTCCTTTGTAACGGCGACGAGGGCGATCCGGGCGCGTTCATGGACAGGAGCATCATGGAGGGCAACCCACACGCGATCCTCGAAGGCATGGCCATCGGCGCCTTTGCCATCGGCTCGGACCGGGGCTATATCTACGTCCGCCTGGAGTACCCGCTTGCCGTCAAGACGCTTCAGGTCGCCATCCGGCAGGCCGAGCAGCGAGGCCTGCTTGGCCAGAATATCTTGGGCACGGACTTCAGCTTTAAAGTGCGAATCAGCCGGGGCGCCGGGGCGTTCGTCTGCGGCGAATCCACGGCGCTGATGGCCTCGATCGAGGGCTTCTCAGGCGAGCCGCGAGCCAAACACATCCATACATCAGAGAAGGGCCTATTCGGACTGCCCACGAACCTTAACAACGTCGAGACGTGGGTCAACGTGCCCGTCATTATCCACAACGGGTCGGAATGGTTCGCAAGCATCGGCAGCGAGAACAGCAAGGGGACAAAGGTTTTCTCGGTCGTAGGCAAGGTGAAGAACACCGGCCTCGTCGAGGTGCCGATGGGCACGACGCTGCGAAAGATCATCTACGATATAGGCGGTGGGGTCCTGGACGATCGGCAGTTTAAGGCCGTCCAGACCGGCGGACCATCGGGGGGGTGCCTACCCGAAAGCCAGCTCGACCTGCCTGTGGACTTCGACCGGCTCACCGAAGCAGGCTCCATGATGGGCTCCGGCGGGATGATCGTTATGGACGATCGAACGTGCATCGTGGAGATTGCCAGATATTTCACGGACTTTCTTTGCAAGGAATCCTGCGGCAAGTGCACCGCTTGCCGGGAGGGACTTCTGCGAATGCACCAACTGCTTGATAAGATCACGTCCGGCAAGGGCACGCGGGAAGACATTGAGCTGCTTGAAGAGGTCAGCGAGCATGTCAGGGACAACAGCATCTGCGGTCTGGGCAAGAGTGCCCCAAACCCCACTTTGAGCACGCTGAAGTATTTCAAGGATGAATACACGGCGCATGTGGTGGACCGCAAATGTCCAGCCGGTGTCTGCAAGGCTCTTACGACGTTCATCATCGACGCCGAAAAGTGCAAGGCGTGCGGACAGTGTGTTGAAGCATGTCCGACCGAAGCAATCGGCGGCGGTATAAAGAAGGTTCCGGCGAAGATCGACCAGGATAAATGTGTCACGTGCGGTGCCTGTCGCGAAACCTGCCCGTTCGACGCGGTCTCGACGGTGTGAAGACGGTAACCCAACGGGAACTACAATGGCGTTGGTCAAAACAGTAATCGACGGACAGGAGATTGAGGTCGAACGCGACCGATGGGCTCTCGACGTAATCAGGGAGATGGGAATACCCATTCCTACGCTCTGCTATCATCCGGCCCTGGCCCCTTATGGCGCCTGCCGGCTTTGTGTGGTGGAGGTGACCAAAGGCAAATGGACGTGGTTGACCACCTCCTGCGACCTTCCCATTCGCGAGGGGCTCAGCATCCGAACCGACACCCCTGCTGTGATCGAGGCCAGGAAGATGGCCCTGGAGCTTCTCTGGGCCGAGGCGCCGGATGCCGTCGAAGTTCAGGAGCTGGCCCGAGAGTTGGGCGTAGAAAGAACTCGGTTCGCCCCGCGTGTTGAGAGGGGCAAGTGCATCCTGTGTGGCCTGTGCGTTAGGGTTTGCCAGCACTTGGTTGGCGTCTCGGCGTTGGGATTCGCACGGCGCGGCGTCGACAGGGGTGTTGGCACGCCGTTTGACGAGCCTTCCGGGACGTGCATCGGCTGCAACGCCTGCGTGGTCGTCTGCCCAACCGCCCATGTCCGCAGCATCGACGAAGGGTCGGTGCGACGGATGGAAACGTGGAATACTGAGCTCGAGATGACGGCCTGCGAGGTTTGCGGCCGGCCCGTCGCGCCGGTCAGGCAGTTGGAGTTTATGCGAAAGAGACTGCCAGAATACATGCCTCTGGATAGCATCTGTCCAGCGTGCCGCCGATCGCAAACGGTGGAGCGCCTGTTGAAAGCATCGGAGTTCGAGACACCCCGTATTCGTTTGTCATCAAGAGTCGAGCAAAGGCAGACCCTATGAAACCAAAGAAAGGTGTGATATGTCGCGAGAAGTCTTCGCAGCGGTGATCCGGGGCGCAAGAGGTTTTGTTGCCGAGGCCGAAGCCAAGCTGGCCGAGGCCCTCAAGACAAAGGGCCCCGATGAGAAGGTCGAGTTTCCCGGTACGGCATTTCAACTTCCGATGATCCACTCTTTGATGGGCCTGGACGTCACCAAGGTTGGCCAGCTCGAGCCGGTCGTGGCGCATTGCCGGGAGCTGTTGCCGGAAGTGCCTACGGGCCAGCTTTGGCTGCCTTACCTGGGCGACGGCCTGGATGCTGGGATCGCCACGCTTCTGGCCCAGGAGACGATCTGCGCGCTGCGCTACCTCAACGACGAGCCGATCGAGGAAGGCTGCACCGGCTTTATCTCCGACACGATTCTCCGCGAGCTGGGCATCCAGTTGGTCGACGGCCGGATGCCCGGATTCGCGGCGATACTCGGGCCGGCTCCAACCAACGAGATCGCCGTCAACACCGTGCGGGAGCTGCAGAAGCGAAGCATCCTGAGTTTCCTGCTGTGCAATCGCGACGGGGTGAGCATGAAAGACCAGCTCGTCGCCGAAGGCGTCGAGTTGGGCTGGGACACCTACATCGTACCGGTCGGGCGCGACACGCACTCGTCCATATACGTACTCAACTGGGCGATGCGCGGTGCTCTGACCTTCGGCGGGCACAAGAAGGGCGATTGGAAGAGCTGCCTTAAGTACACCAAAGATCGCATCTTCGCCTTCGGCATCACATTCGGACCGATTCCAGACGACTGGTACGCCGTAGGCGCCGGGGCTATCGCCATGGGCTTTCCGGTCATCTCCGACCACGAATCGACGCCGGAGGTTCGCCCCACGGGCGTGACGACCTACGAGGCGCTGGTCCGCCAGACGGACTATACCAAGCTGGTTCCGACCTGCATTGAGGTCCGGGGAGTCAAGGTCAAGGTCGAGGAGATCGACATTCCCGTCAGCTACTCGCCGGCCTTTGAGGGCGAAAGAGTCCGGCGGGAGGACATGCACATTCAGTTCGGCGGCAAGTATTCGCAGGCCGTGGAGCTGCTGGAAGCCGTCGACGGCGACGAAATCACCGACGGCCACTTCGAGCTCAAGGGCAGCGACATCGACTCCGTTGAAGAGGGCGGCGCGATGCCGCTGGGAATTCACGTCCGAGTCGCCGGTCGGAAGATCAAGAAGGACTTCGAGAGCATCCTCGAGCGCAGAATTCACACCTATTGCAACGAAGCCATGGGCTTCATGCATACCGGCCAGCGCGATCAGATCTGGTGCCGCATCAGCAAGGCCGCCTTCCGGGCCGGCTTTCGCCTCGAGCACATCGGCACGATCCTCCACGCCAAGCTGCACGACGAATTCGGTGCGATTACGGACAAGGTGGCCGTGACGGTTGTAACTGGCGAAGATGAGGTGGTCTCTCTGATCGAGCGCGCAAAGCCGGTTTTCCAGGCCAGGGACGATCGGGTCGCCGGGATGACGGATGAATCGGTGGACACGTTCTACTCCTGCACGCTCTGTCAGTCGTTTGCTCCGAATCACGTTTGCATGATCACCCCGGAGCGACTGGGGCTCTGTGGGGCATACAATTGGCTCGACGGCCAGGCCGCCTACGAGATCAACCCCACCGGCCCGAACCAGCCGGTGCAAAAAGGCAAGTGCCTCGATGAGGCCACCGGCGAATGGGAGAGCGTCAACAAGTTCGTGCATGAGCATTCCAACGGCAGTGTTGAGAGATTCTCTGCGTATAGCCTGATGCAGAATCCAATGACTTCTTGCGGGTGCTTCGAATGCATCGTAGCCATCGTGCCCGAGGCCAACGGGGTGATGGTGGTCAACCGGGAATACACCGGTGAGACTCCCGTCGGGATGCCATTTTCGACGCTGGCCGGTAGCGTCGGCGGCGGGGCCCAGACGCCGGGATTCGTCGGCGTGGGTAGACTCTACCTGGTCAGCAGGAAGTTCATCAGCGCCGAAGGCGGGCTGGGCAGGCTGGTATGGATGCCCAAGGAGCTCAGGGAGTATATGCGCGAACGGCTCGAAAATCGCGCCAAGGAAATGGGGCTGGATGGCTTTGTCGACAAGATTGCCGACGAGGAAGTCGCAACTACACCCGAACAACTCCTGGAGCACCTGGCCAAAGTGAACCACCCGGCATTGACAATGGACCCGCTGCTTTAGAAACTCCAACCTGACCGCAAGGCGAAGACCGTACAGGAGCGGTGGTATGGCACTTACAGGACTGGATATTTACAAGCGTCTTCCAAAGGAGAATTGCAAGGAATGTGGGCTTCCGACGTGCCTGGCCTTTGCGATGAAGGTCGCCGCGGGCCAGACCGGGCTGGACGAATGCCCACGCCTGACGGACGAGCAACGCGCCGAACTGAGCGAAGCCTCCGCGCCGCCACAGCGATTGGTAAAGATCGGGACAGATTCCAATGCCATCGAACTCGGACAGGAAACTGTCCTGTTTCGGCACGACGAGAAGTTCCATCATCCCACGGCCGTGGCGCTGCAAGTCTCCGACGCCACCGACGAAGCGGCACTGAAGGAGGCGTGTTTGGCCTTCAAGAGCTTGGCCTTCACGCGCGTGGGCGAGACGATTCATCCTGATATGATCGCGCTGGTCAACGAGTCGGGCTCGGCTGAGAGGATGTCCGCGGCTGCGGAGCTGATCAATAGCGAGCTTGGCGTGCCAATGGTCCTGATGAGCGAGAAGATCGAAACGCTCTCTGCCGTGGCGACGGGTCCGCTTGCCGGGACCAGGCCGCTGCTGCACTGCACGGCAGAGGCCTCCGCAGACGATCTGGCGAGCCTGACCGAAAAGGCCCAGGGGCCGCTGTGTGTAGCCGGCGGGTTGGAAGCCGTCGCCGAACGCGTCGAAGCGCTGGGCGCCAAGGGTCTCAAGGATATATTCATTTCGCCGGGCGCTGTCGGGCCTCCGGAGGCTCTGGAGTTCCTGACGCAAACTCGCCGGGCCGCATTGAACAAGAAATTCCGTCCGCTGGGCTGCCCGGTCCTGACGATCGCCTGCGGCGAGGACAAGATTGCGGCGGCTTTGGATGCCTGTGCGTATGTCTGTAAGTATGCCGCCGTGGTCGTTTCAAACGCCTGGGAGCCCTATCTGATTCTGCCGATCCTGACGACCAGGCAGAACATCTACACCGACCCGCAAAAACCGGTCCAGGTCGAGCCGAAACTCTACGAGGTCGGCGAGGTCGCGCCGGACAGCCCCCTGCTGGTGACCACGAATTTCTCGCTGAGCTACTATTCCGTGGAGGCCGAGGTGGAGGCGTCCCGCATACCTTGTCTTATTCTTGCCGTCGATACCGAAGGCACGAGCGTCCTGACGGCCTGGGCGGCTGATAAGTTCAACGCCGAAACCATCACCGCCGCCCTAAAGGGCAGCGGCGCCGAGGAAAAGGTCCAACACCACAAGCTGGTGATACCCGGCCATGTTGCCGTGCTGGCGGCGGGGGTGGCTGAGGAGTCCGGCTGGAACGTGCTGGTCGGGCCGAGGGAGGCCACGGGCATCGGCCCGTACCTCAAGAGCGATTGGAAGGCCGCGTGAGACCTTTCCGGCGCAAGTTCCAGCTTGCGCGGCGGCGTTTGCAACCCGCTGCGTCAGAGCCGCCGATCGGTCCGGGTGGCGTGCAAAGCAGGATGCGAGGCGGAGATGAGAGCCTCGGTCGCAGACAACCGAACGGTCTTTGGCAGTGAACACGTGCAAGGTTACATTTAAGCCGGAAGGCAAGAAAGTTGACGTGCCGAGCGGCACGACGATCCTCGCTGCTGCCAGCGAGGCCGGCCTCTACGTCAACAGCCTCTGCGGCGGCGACGGCGTATGCGGCAGATGTCGAGTCATTGTCCGCGAAGGCAAGACCTCCGGAGGTTCCACCGAGTTCTTCACGCGCGAGGAGATCCAGCATGGCTATATCCTCGCCTGCCAGGGGCGGATCGAGTCTGACCTTGTGGTGGAGATTCCCCCCGAGACGCGCCTGGTCGGAGCACCGGAATACGTCGAGGAGGTTCCATTCCTGACCGATCCTGGCAAACTGGCCGGGCGCGGCATTCATCTGCTGCCGCTGGTTCGAAAGAGCTACCTCGAATTGCCACAACCCAGCCTTGACGACAACCTATCCGACCTCCAAAGACTCGAGCAGGCTTTGAGCAAGAAACTCGCCACCGATGACTTTCAGATGGGGTTGAAGGTCACCCGCCGCCTGCCGGAAGTGCTCCGAAAGGCCGAGTGGAAAGTAACGGCCGTCACCGGCCACCGTGGACCGCTGACGGAAATCATTAGCGTCGAGGCCGGCGACACCACCGGGCGTGACTTCGCCGTCGCCGCCGACATCGGCACGACCACCGTCGTCTGTCATCTGGTCGATCTGCGCGACGGGCGGACCCTCGGACAGGCTGCGAAGTACAACTCTCAGGTTAGCTTCGGCGCCGACGTCATCCGCCGGATCATTCATGCCTCCCAGAGCCTCGACAACGAAAACGCCCTCCGGGCGGCCATCGTCGGCGACCTCAACGAACTCATCTACGAATTGACCAGGAAGTACCGCTTGGGCGCCGGGGACATCTCGCTGATCTCCGCAGCGGGCAACACCACGATGATGCATCTGCTGCTGGGCCTGCCGCCGGAGAACATCCGCAAGGAGCCGTACACCGGGGCGGCCTATCACCTTCCGCCGTTCCGCGCGGCCGAAGTGGGCTTACAGATCAACCCCCGCGGGCTGCTGTACTGCCTGCCGTGCGTGGCCGGGTTCGTCGGCGCGGATATCGTCGGCGGAATTTTCGCCACCGGCCTGGCCCGGAGCGACGAGGTCCGCATGCTCGTTGACATCGGCACCAACGGGGAGATCGTCATCGGCAACAAGGAATTCCTGGTCTGCGCCAGCGCCTCGGCCGGGCCGGCCTTCGAGGGCTCCGAGTGCAAAAGCGGCATGCGTGCCACACACGGTGCCATCGACCACATCCGCCTGCTCGAAGGCGGCAATGTGCTGAACTACTCCACCGTCGGTTCTGCTCCGCCGGTGGGGATCTGCGGTACGGGCTACGTGGACCTGATCGCGGAGATGCTCCGCGTAGGCCTGATAAACAAAACCGGACACCTCGATGCCTCCGCCGCGCCGGAGAGGGTCCGCAAAGGACCCAGGGGGGAGCTTGAGTATGTGGTTGTTCCGGCCTCCTGGACCGGCAACGATACCGACATCGTCGTTCCTCAAAGCGACATCAACAACATTCTCCGGGCCAAAGCGGCGATATATGCAGCCGCGTCGGTACTGCTTCATACGCTGAACATGACGTTCGACGACGTGGCGGAGATCATGGTCGCCGGGGCCTTTGGGAACTTCCTGAACGTCGCAAACGCCGTTTTCATCGGCCTGCTGCCTGACCTGCCCATGGAGAGAATGCGATTCGTGGGCAATGCCTCGATCGCCGGGGCCAAGCTGGCGGCGGTCTCCAGCGACTGCTACGAGGAGATATTCGACGTCGCCTCGCGCACGACGTACTTTGAATTGAGCACCGACCCGACCTTTATGGACCAGTTCGTCTCGGCATGCTTCTTCCCGCACACGAACATCGAGTTGTTTCCCACCGTGCTGGCAGAGATCACGCCGGAAGAGAAGGGCTAAGATGCGCGGCGCGATTGTCGCATTCAGTGGCAAGGGCGGAGCTGGCAAGACGACGCTGGCGGCTATGGTGCTGCGCCGGCTGGTGCGGCTTGGCTGCAAGCCCGTCCTAGCGGTGGACGCCGACCCGAACGCAACGCTGGGCTTGATGCTCGGTGTGGAGACGGCCGGGACAATAGCCGATCTGCGCGACCGCATGGGCGAAGCTGCACAGAACGTCAGCGACATTCCCAAGCAGCGTTTGATGGACCAGTGGCTGGCTGAGCTGCTCAGCGAACAGGTCGGCTTTGACCTGTTGACGATGGGTCGCCCTGAAGGCCCCAAGTGCTATTGCTATGTCAATGCCCTGCTACGGCGCTACCTCAAGGAGCTTCGAGGCAGCTACGCCGCCGTCGTGGTGGATTGTGCGGCAGGAATGGAATACCTTTCGCGCCTGACGGTCGACGACGTGGATACGCTGGTGATGGTCGCAGAAGCTACGCCGATTGGGCTTACCAGCGCACAGCGGATTTCGCAGTTGGCCGATTGCCTTCCGGTTCGAATCAACCGACGCATCCTGGCGCTGAACAAGCTCGGCCAACCGGGCCAGTCGGAGACTGTCGTGGGAAAGCAAGAGGCCCCGAAGGCGAACGCCACGGTCCGGATTCCCTTCGACGCCGATCTGTACGGCCGCTGCGCCCGAGGCGAGCCGATCGACGAGAACGCAGGCGTTACGGCCCGCCCGGCCATCGAAGAGCTGAGTCAGTTGTGTTTGCCCAATCCATGCGGGGAAACTGAGCAACTTGTGCAAAAGGAGCGTAGGTTATGAGCATTCCGGACGTTACGGAAAAGTGGACCGCCAAGATCAACACAGTGACCATCGGAGCGACCTCGGAGGAAGGCGGCACAAGGACGAACACCGTCACCATCGGCGGGGCTGAAACACTGCCGTTTCTGGCCTTCGAGGGCTCGATGCCCAGTCGCCCGGCGATCGCCGTGGAGGTCTGGGACAGCGGCGCCGAGGAATGGCCCGATCAGCTTCGCCAGTGTTACGGGGAGGTCCTTTCTTCGCCCGGCGATTGGGCCAAAAAGGCCGTCGAGTTCGGTGCCGATCTGATCTGCCTGCGTCTGGCGGGCGCCCATCCGGATGCAGCCGACCGCTCTGGCGATCAGTGCGCCGAAACGGTAAAGGAGGTCCTCTCGGCCGTCGAAGTGCCGTTGATCATCTGGGGCTGTGGCGTGGATGAGAAGGACAACGAGATTCTCCCGGCCGTCTCGGCGGCAGCCAAAGGCGAAAACTGCTTGATCGGCACCGCCCGCGAGAAGAACTACCGCACGGTGGTGGCCGTCTGCCTGGCCGATAAGCACAAACTGATCGCTGAAAGCCCGCTGGACATCAACATCGCCAAGCAGGTCAACATCCTTTGCTCCGACGCGGGGTTCAATCTGGAAGACATCGTGATCTTTCCCACGACCGGTGCTTTGGGCTACGGGATCGAATACGTCTACAGCATCCAGGAGCGAGGGCGGCTGGCCGGGCTGAGGGGCGACAAGCTGCTGGCTCAGCCGGTCATTTGCGACGTCGGTTTTGAAGCCTGGCGCGCCAAGGAGGCCAAGGCGCCTCCCTTCGAGTGCGTCACGGAAGAAAACCGAAACTACTGGGGCTTGATGTGGGAATCGGCCACCGCGACCGTTTTGCTCCAGGCCAGCGCGGAACTGTTAGTGATGCGGCATCCGGATGCCATCAAGAACGTCAAGCAAACTATCGAGAGATTCATGCCGCCCCAAAGCGCGTAGAATAAGGAAGGAGACCATGTACATACTCGGCGAACGCATTAACGGAATGTTCGAGGACGTAAAGGAAGCGATCCGCCAGAAGAACACCGAAGTCATACAGGACCTGGCCAAGCGACAAGTGGAGGCCGGGGCGTATGCATTGGACGTCAACGTCGGCCCGGCCGTCAGGGACGACCAGAGCGCGATGCTATGGCTGGTCGAGACGATCCGCAGCGTAACCGACGCACCGGTGGCGATAGACACGGCCAAGTGGAAGGTCATGTCCGCGGTTATCCCGCAAGTGCCGGGTGAGAAGATTCTAAACTCCAGCAAGGCCGATCTGGACATCGCGGCGCAGTACGTCGGCCTGGCCAAGGAAAACGGCGCCGCGCTGATCGGCCTTACCATCGACGCCGACGGCGTGCCGGGCAGCGTGGACAAGCGCGTGGAGTTGGGCGCGCAACTGATCACCGTCGCCATGGAAGGCGGCCTGGAGATGGATAAGCTCTTCATCGATCCGATTATCCTGCCAGTTAACGTTTCCCCGAAGAATCCCGGCCATTGCATGTCGGCCATCTCGCAGATCAAGAACTTCGCCGACCCTCCGCCGCACCTGCTGCTGGGGCTGAGCAACGTCTCGCAGCGGTGCAATAATCGCGGGCTGATTAACCGCACGTACCTGGCGATGGCGATGGCCCAGGGGCTGGATTCGGCCATTATGGACCCGCTGGATACGGAGCTGATGGACACCGCCATCACGGCCGAGCTGCTCATGGAGAAGATGATCTACTGTGATTCTTACCTAGAGGCGGCCCGGTAGGCATGAGAGAGCTGCCATGTTGAACAAATGTCCAGGCCAGATGGCGCGGCGCAATCTGGACAGCGTTGTGGTGCCGTGTCCGGACTGCGGGCGACTGGTGGAGCTGTTTACCGACGAGCCGAAGCGCAGATGCCGATGCGGGCACTTGCTGCTTCGGGAGAGACTGCCTCAGTGCGCCGACTGGTGCCCGGCGGCGGCTGAATGCCTCGGCGAAGCCATCGACATCCGCGAGCTCCGGCGCCATCTGGAGAAGGTCAGGAACGACCCCCGCGCCAAACGGTGTCTGGAGAGCATTCGGCAGCGGCTGGAAAAGAAAGCAAGTGACCAGCGGCACCAATAACCCCGCCGATTGTCCCGCCGTCCCACCGCGGCAGCACAACCTACAGGAGGCATCTGCACGTGCCCTCTCGGCCATCCGCGAGCAGTCGGCCGAACAGCTCGAATGGCTAGGCGCGCGCCGGGCCGGCGACCGCTGGAAAATTGCCGTCCTCGATGATGTGCTTGCCGTCGAACTCGACGGCGGAACGATGCAGACAGAAGCCGGCCAGCCGGTCGGCCCCTGGTGGCAGATCCTGACGCTGCATTACCTGGCCGTCTCGGCGCGCCCGCAGGTGCAGGAACCTTCAATAACCTTTGCCACTCTTCCCGGCGGGCGGACGTATGCACCTGTCTATCAGCAGCGTGTGATCGAGCGGCTGTGTCGAACCGTCGGCCGTCAAGAACAAAAGCTCAGTCAGGCGGCCGAGGCACTCGGCGGACGGACCGTGCCAGGCGGCCAGGCGGCCTGGGAGTTTGGCCTATACCCTCGCGTTCGGCTGCGGCTGGTATGGTACGCCGGGGACGAGGAGCTGGCCCCCTCGGCGAGCTTGCTGCTGCCGGCGAACATCGAGTCGTTTTTCGGCCTGGAAGATATCGTGGTCCTCTCCGAGAGGCTTATCTCCCGCCTGTCAGGCAAGCTGTTTTGAATTCCCGGCGCCCTGCAAGCCGTCCGGCCGACACGTCGCACGCATGCCTGTTATTCTGTCCCGCCGGCTTGGGCCAGTAGATCTTCCACCACGCTAATGATTACATGCGTGTGATGCAGGCCTCCACGCGGGCGGCGCAGACCTTGAATTCGGGAATCTTGGCCTCGGGATCGAGGGCGGCAATCGTCAGCTTGTTGGCTGGGGCCTCGCGGTAATGAAAAGCCAGAAAGACCGTACCGGGCACGACGCGATCGGTGAGATGAGCGCCGATTTCGATTTGACCTCGCCGCGATATCACCCGGACTTTAGCGCCTTCAACCACGCCAAGCCGCAGTGCGTCGGAGGGATGTATCTCAATGGCGCCCACTGAGACCAGTTTGTCCAGCACCTGTGCCCGCCGAGACATCGTGCCGGTGTGGAAATGCTCCAGGATGCGGCCGGTGGAAAGCAGAAACGGAAAATCCGCATCCGGAAGCTCTTCCGGCTCAATGAACTCCACGGGGTGAAACTTGCCCAGCCCGCGAGCAAAGCGGCCCTTGTGGAGGTACGGCGTGCCGGAGTGCCGCCTGGCAGGACAAGGCCACTGAAGCGAGCCCTTCTCCAGGCGGTCGTAAGCGATCCCGCCGTAGCTGGGAGTTAGCGAGGTGATTTCCTCCATGATGCTCGAGGCGCAATCGTAACCCATCGAGTAGCCCATTCGCCGGGCCACGTCGCAGACGATTTCCCAGTCGGCCCGGCTTAGGCCGATCGGTTCGACGGCCTTTCGAACACGCTGGACGCGTCTCTCGGTGTTGGTGAAAGTGCCGTCCTTCTCCGCAAATGCCGCGGCGGGGAGCACCACATGCGCCAAACGGGCGGTCTCGGTCAGGAAGATGTCCTGCACCACCAGGAACTCCAGCTTCCGTAATGCCGCCTCCACGTGATTGACATCCGGATCGCTGAGCATCGGGTTCTCGCCCATGATGTACAGCGCCTTGATCTCCACCCCCGCAGCCGCGTTGATCATCTCCACCAGGGTCAGGCCGGGCTCAGTTGGAAGCGACACTCCCCAGGCCTTTTCGAATTTTTCGCGCACGGATGGATCGTCGACTTTCTGGTAGCCCGGATAAACGTTGGGCAGGGCGCCCATGTCGCAGGCGCCCTGGACGTTGTTCTGTCCCCGCAGCGGGTTGACGCCGGTGCCGGGCCGCCCGACGTTGCCGGTCAGCATCGCCAGGTTGGCCAACGTCAGCACGTTGTCCGTGCCGGTGGTGTGCTGGGTGATTCCCATCGAATAGACGATGGATGCTGCAGGGGCCTGGGCAAACGTGCGGGCCGCCCGGACAATGTCCCCGGCGGGCACGCCGGTAATCTTCTCGCCCAGTTCAGCAGTGCAAGGCTCAACGGCCTTGAGGAACGTCTCAAACCCCTCAGTCCGCTGCGCAATGAAATCGCGGTCGGCCAGGTCTTCGGCGAGGATCACGTGCATCATCGCGTTGAGCAAGGCCACGTCCGTGCCGTTCCGATGTCGAAGGTGAAACGTCGCGAATTCAGTCAGCTCTATCGCTCGCGGATCGGCCACAATCAGCGGCACCTTGCGGTGCAGCACATTCCGCTTGATGGCCGAGCCGATGACAGGATGGCACTCGGTAGTATTCGAGCCGATCACAAAAATGCAGTCGGTATGATCGAAATCCTCGATGGAATTGGTCATTGCCCCGCTGCCGAACGCCTTGGCCAGTCCTGTTACAGTCGATGCGTGGCACAACCTTGCGCAGTGATCCACGTTATTGGTACCGATCGCGGCTCGCATGAACTTCTGAAAGATGTAGTTTTCCTCGTTGGTGCACTTGGCCGAGGCCAGCCCCCCGATTCTGTCGGGGCCAAACTGCGCCTTGATCTGCGAAAGTCGCCGGACGACAAGGTCGAGGGCCTCGTCCCAACTAGCGGGCAGAAGCTTTTCGCCACGGCGGATCAAAGGTTCCCTCAGGCGCCCCGGATGGTTGACGAAGTCGTGGCCGAATCTCCCCTTAACGCACAGCAAGCCGGCGTTGATTCCCGAGTGGCTTTTGCCAGTCGCCTGCACAATGCGGTTGTCACGAATGTCCAGCACAACGGTGCAGCCGCAGCCGCAATACGGGCATATCGTCTCAACCTGTTTGAAATCCCAAACGCGGCCGGCCCCTTGCGTGTCGGCCCGGGACATCGCGCCCACCGGGCAAACGTCGATGCAGTTGCCGCATTCAGGGCAAACGGATTGCTCGCGCGTCTGGCCCGGGGGAAGGGAAATGCGAGTTTCAAACCCCCTGCCGTAATAGTCAATGGCGCCGCTGACCTGCACGTTCTGGCAGACTTCCACGCATCGGCCGCAAAGGATGCATTTGCTTTGGTCATACACAATGGCCGGACCGTCCTGAACGGGCCGAGGCGGCACCGGTTCGCTGGCGAAAGACGGTTCCTTGACGCCGAAGGCGTATGCATATTCCTGGAGACCGCAGGCCCCGTTCTTTTCGCAGGTCAGGCAGTCCGAGGGGTGATCCGACAACAGCAGCTCCAGCACCATTCGCTGCGCCTTGCGGATTTTCTCGCTGTCCGTGCGCACCACCATGCCTGGCGCAACCGGATGCGAACAGGATGCCACCAGCGACCTGAGCCCCTCAACCTCGACTAGGCACAGCCGGCAGGAACTGGTGGCGGGCAATCCTAGAGCCGGATCGTAGCACAGATGCGGGATGTCGATCCCGATCTTCAGGGCGGCTTGGAGGATCGTCGTGCCGTCGGGCACAGAAACCTCAACGTCGTTTATCCTCAGCGAGACATCCTCAGCCATTGCCGGAGCCTTCCATCTTGTTTTCTTATCTTCTTAGTCTCTCTTGTTCGGCAAGAAGGTCGCCGTCTCTTGCGCCTACTCCAGGTCGCATCGCAGGCATCGCCGGGCCTCGGTAAGAGCCGCCTGAAGAGAATATCCCTTCAGCACCTCTTTGAAATTCCCTTTTCGCTGGCTGGGTCTGGCGGGTGCATTGGAAGCCTTCGCCGCGCGAAGTTTCGCGCCGTCTATCGTCACGCTCACGTATTCCGGCATCTGAATTTCCTCAGCAAACCCTCACGGCGTCGAACTTACACTGGTCGTTGCAAATGCCGCACTTCGTG
>SDBT01001629.1_pt1 | contig 39911 bp, 36 predicted proteins | sample 2277101 | NCBI WGS metagenome assembly SDBT01 (sample SAMN10404973, study PRJNA504765) | marine sediment metagenome | isolation source: marine sediment core GS10_PC15, 103 cmbsf | place: Arctic Ocean: Southern Knipovich Ridge | collected 2010 | reverse complement strand
ACTAAAAGCATTTTATGGAGATTGATGGGTGTAGCTATATTAGGAGGAGTTACATATTTTTATACAAGACATTGGGTACAGACTGGTTTAATTACATTCATACACCATGGAGTATTTCTTTTTGTTTTCTATTTTCACGAAAGAATATGGAATAAATATAAACATCCAGTAAGTTTATTCTGGAGAAGCATTGCTAAAATGTTCACTTATGAAACTCTTTGTGGAAATATTATACTTGGAACTATTACTTATTGTATAACTGGTAGCTGGAAACAGATGACTGCTATTACGTTGACTTATATTGGTATCAAGCACCTGACATATTTAATTAATGAATTTGTTTGGAAGAAGATTAAGTGGGGGCAGAAATGATAAAACTTAATTCATGTTGCGAAAAATATGCAGAACAATATCCAGATCCAGTTGAGAGAAGAAAGTTTGTTTGCGACCCAACGCTACCAGACCCTTATACAAGATGCCCACATCTAACGGGGGGCGCAGTAGATGTAAGAATCAGAGGAAAAACAAATTCACAGATGTCTGGTTATGATTGGAACATGGTTGCTGAGGTAATGTATGAGGCAGGTTTTGTTAAATATAAGCTTGAAGACTGGCACTTTGAATATGGGACAAAGAGGTATGCAAGAGCAAGAGATTTGGGAGTAACAGAGCTGGTTTAGAATGAGAAAAACAATTTTATCAATTTATGTATTTTTGATTTTTTTTATAGTAATGGCTCTTAATTTCAATTACCAAAACAAAATTACAGGTGCTGCTGTAGCAATGGACATTGATTTCTTTGAAGAAGGAAAAGCATTTGGAAGCTATTTTATTAAGCCTAATTTTAGGATTAATATTGATTATGACTTAGATGATTATGAACAAATACAAAATAAGCTGCTAGAAATTGTAGAATGTTCAAGAGATGGTTCTGTAGAATCATGTACAAAAATGGCTTCTGAAAGTATGGAAGGCTTTGAGTGGCAGCTTAATTGTGATGTAAATGGCAGGAGAATCTTTTATGAATTTGCTGAATTCTATCAAAACTGCCTGGATTCTGATGATTCAAATTGTTTTTGTGAGTATGATTTATTAAAAAATACCAGAGAGATTGATGATTACAATTTGCAAGGAGAGCATGAGATAGAATTCGGAGGCTTTTTGGACAATAGGCATGGAATTGAGGTAAGAATGGAGGAGCAAGAACTAAAACATGTTCTCAAGGGAAAAAAACTTATTGGATGGTTTCCAAAGAGATTTAAGCTGGAATATTCCGATGAAGGGCTTGAGAAAGCTTTAATGAGATTTATCAACGAGCTTGCAGTAGATGAGGTTTATGACATTTCTTATACAGAAAAATTATTGCTCTTTAAAGAACCAACAGAGGAAGAGGATACAGAACAAATCAATGTTGTGGAGGTTGAAGAGCTTGCTGAAGGAAGATATAATGTTAAATATCCGGGAGAAAGGCAGAAGGTCATTTCAGAGATAAAGAGCTGCGAGCCAAAACCAAAAAACATACGAAAATTTTGTGTTACAAACCAAAACAAGAAATTTTTGGTTTACGATGAAAAAGAGGGAAAATTACTGAGCAAGAATCCCGTGATTAAATTTGCAGCCTACATTCCAGACAAAGCTCCGGAGGCAGTTGAAGGGCTTGGAGTTTTTGACAGGCCAAAGGACAGCAGCTCCATTATCCTGAAATGGGATGAGTCTAAAGAAGAAGATGTTGTCAAATACAGAGTTTATTTTGCTGAATCTTCATTAAATGCTTTTGAAAAAACAAAGGTTGAGGAAATAAAAAAAGATAAAAATATCTTAAAGAAGGATTTTGAAGAATCTAAAAGAGAGGAAGTTGATGCTTTCTCTTTAGTTCCAAATGAATGCTATTTCGATTATAGCAAAAAACAATGCTTATTCACCACATCTGCAGGAAGAGAAAAGGAGGGACAGGAACTGAATTATGATGCGCTAGTTTTTTTTAAGGACGAAGAGAGATATTACACATCCTTTAAAGTTCCAAATAATGGAGAATATGATTTCCTGGTTACAGCAATAGATAAAAACGGGAATGAGATTGAGGAAATTGAAGAAACGGAAATAGTAAAGAATAAAGAATCAAAAGATGACCTTCCCATAGATTCAAAAGGAATAGTCTCGACAAACTATTGGGACTTAAATGATGCTTATGATTCTGAAAAGAAGGAGATATCTTTTAAAATTATTAAAAATCCGGATAGCTTAGTGAATATAGATAATTCTGAAACAGAAGATTTTGGTGAATATGAAATTTCCTACATAAAATTTTCTGATTTAAGCCCGGATGAGACAAAAGAAAAGCTGGAATTGATGAAAGATTTTTCTTTGGTAGATTTTCAATTTATTAAGTATTCTAATTATCCTTCTGGGCCAGAAAAAATTGTTAGGGTAAGATTGGCAAGCACCTCTCCGAGCCCAAATGATATTTATTTTTTTGTTATAGTAGCTAAAGACAATCTCAAAAATCCAGAAAAATCAAAATTTAAGTTGAAAGAATTAGGAGTAAGTCCTGTATTGTATACAATAACCTAAAGGAGAAATTAAAATCATTAAATCTTAAATAACGCCAACAATTCTAAGACAATATCAAATTAATCATCAATATATAGTAAAAAAATAAAAATAATCATTAGAGCACAATAAACTATTTAAACTATAATCAAAAACTAAATTTAAAAAATGATAAAAATACCTTTGCAAGATATTATTGAAAGGATAAAAAAAGAAGCCAATATTTCTGAAGAGGAAATCAACAATAAGATTGAAGAAAAGATGAAGCAGCTTTCTGGCTTAATAAGCAAAGAAGGATCTGCGCATATAATTGCTAATGAATTGGGAATTAAGCTTCTTGACTCGGTCAGCGGCAAATTGCAGATCAAAAATATCCTTGCTGGAATGAGGGCTGTTGAAACACTAGGCAAAGTTCAACAGATTTTTCCAGTTAGAGAGTTTCAAAGCGGCGAAAGGCAGGGCAAGGTCGGGTCTTTGGTTCTTGCAGATGAAACCGGCAGCATAAGGATTGTTTTATGGGGCGAGCAAGCTGATAATCTGCAGAATATAAAGCAAAACGATATAATAAAGATTCTTGGGGCTTATGTAAGGGAGAATAATGCACAAAAAGAAGTCCATTTAAATGAAAGAAGCAAGCTTATTATAAATCCAAAAGGCGAAAGTGTCGGAGAGATTAAAGCAGCAGCATCAACAGCAAGGAAAAAAATCAAGGACCTAAAGGAAGAGGATAGCATGGTTGAGTTAATGGGCACAATTGTGCAGGTTTTTGACTTAAGATTTTATGAGGTTTGCCCTGAATGCAAAAGGAGAGTAAAGGGCAATGAAGGCTTGTTTAACTGTAATAGCCATGGGCAAGTAACTCCTGCTTATTCATATGTTTTAAATCTTGTTTTAGATGATGGAACTGACAATATAAGGTCTGTTTTTTTTCGCAACCATATTGAGAAGCTGCTGAGCATGAGTGAGGAAAATCTAATGCAGTTTAAGGATGCTCCGGAGAAATTTGAGGAGGTAAAAAACAACCTTTTGGGATCGGTGATAAAGATAGCGGGCAGAGTAAATAAAAATGATTTCTTTGAAAGGCTGGAGATAATAACTAATGATGTCTCCAAGGCAAATCCAGAAGAAGAGATAGAAAAATTAAATGAAGAAGCGGATAAAGTAAAAAATTAAGATGATGTTTAAAACGCATCTGGCATTCGGCTTGTTAATTGCTTTGTTTTCTTTAAAATTTTTTAAACCTGCAAACACTGTAATCTTTGTTTTGATTGCAATATTCTTCTCAATCCTTCCAGATATAGACAAAAGAAATTCAAAGATCGGGAAGAGATTCAAATTTTTGTCTTATCCGATTGAGCTGCTTTTGGGCCATCGCGGCTTGTTTCATACAATTTACATTCCGATTCTAGCTTTTTTATTGTTTTTTTTGTTTAATAATGCTGTTTATGGAATTGGGGCTTTTGTTGGTTATTTTTCACATTTGGCTTTAGATTCGTTAACAATCTCCGGAATTAAACCTTTTTATCCTTTAATTAATAAGAAAATAAAGGGGTTTATAAAAACAAATTCAAACTTAGAATTTGTTTTATTTTTAATAATAAGCATGCTTGATTTATATGTAATTTTAAAATATATATTCTAAAATATATTCCATTGTAGCACTGGACATGCTAATTCTTGAAAATTTTTAGCTTAGGAGCTTTGAAAAGCCAAAATTTGGAGTCACTGGACACTGGACATTCACGAATGAAGTATATAAACTACCCTCCCCTATTTATACCTTGAGCTGCCAAAAAGGTGGCTTACCTCGCTCTCAGGGGCCAATGAAGCAAGCAGAATATCTGCAAGCGGAGCAGCCTATAATTAATGGGAGTATGAAATAAAATCCGATAAGGAAGGAGGTCGTTAGAATGAATACAGATGTAAAAACAGAAACAGTATCTGGCAATATGCCGGAAAAAAAGTTTTCTACTGGTGCCGTATCAGCAACAGTATGGCAAAATGAAGGGAAAAACAAGACAGGAGAGCCTGTTAATTACAGGACAGTTTCCCTACAAAGGAGATATAAGGATAAAAGATGAATATCCCAAAAAAGAAACTGGTGCAGATGTACAGCGGTATGCTGCGTATCAGGCATTTTGAAAATCGCGTAAAAGATCTATTTGCAGCTGGCGAAATGCCCGGGTTTGTGCATCTTTATTTAGGGGAGGAAGCAGTGGCTGTGGGTGCGTGCTCGGCGCTTAAGGATGATGATTACATCACCAGCACACACCGTGGGCACGGCCATATCCTCGCTAAAGGGGGAGAAATGAAATATATGATGGCGGAATTGTATGGAAAAGCAACCGGTTATAACAAAGGGAAAGGCGGTTCTATGCACATTGCCTGGCCGAAGCTGGGAATCCTGGGGGCGAACGGAATTGTCGGCGGAGGTATCCCGATTGCGACTGGCGCTGCTTTTTCTGCGAAATATCGAAAATCCGGTCAGGTAGCAGTGTGCTTTTTTGGTGACGGGGCTGCCAGTGAAGGAACTTTTCATGAATCTATAAATATCGCCAGTGCTTTTGACCTGCCGGTTGTGTATGTATGTGAGAACAATTTATACGGTGTGGGAACAAGACAACGTGATGTCCGTAATATTGAGGATATTGCTGACCGAGGAGCTGCTTATGGGATTCCAGGTCTGGTTGTGGATGGAAATAGCGTAATTGCGGTATATGAAACGGTTTCTGAAGCTGTTAAAAGAGCCAGGAATGGCAAAGGTCCCACATTACTTGAATGTAAGACTTACCGCTGGCGCACACATTTTGAAGGCGAACCGGACACCTATCGACCTCCGGAGGAAGTTAAAGCATGGCTGAAGCGAGAACCGATTGCCCCGTATAGGAAGGAACTCATTGAACAGGGAGTTATTGACGAAACAAAAGCCAAACAGATTGAAAAGGACGTCCAGAAGGAATTGGAAGAAGCGGTGGAATTTGCGCGCACTAGCCCGCTGCCTAATCCGGAAACTGCTCTGGAAGGGCTTTGGGCATAAATTGAGATAGGGAAGAATTGAACCAGGAGCATAATATGAGAGAGATTTTTTATAATCAGGCATTGGGTGAAGCACTTTCTGAAGAAATGCGCAGGGATGAAAATGTGGTGTTGTGGGGGATTGATATTGGCCCTTATGGTGGGGCAAATGGAGTGACAAAAGGGATTTTTGAAGAATTTGGCCCGGAACGTGTGATCGATATGCCAATTGCTGAGTTGGGATACGTAGGTTTGGGTGTCGGTGCTGCGGCAACCGGTATACGTCCAGTGATCGAACTGCAATTTTCTGATTGGATTACCCTTCCCTCTGAAATGATCATCAATCAGGCAGCGAAAATGAGATATATGTTTGGCGGAATCATAGAAATGCCGCTGGTTATACGTGCGCCCATTGGCGCTTATCTTTCGGCTGGCGCACAGCACAGCAATAGCTTTGAATCATTATTCGCGTTTGTGCCGGGCATCAAGATTATTACACCCTCCACCCCTTATAATGCCAAGGGATTGTTGAAGAGTGCGATTCGTGACAATAACACTGTTCTATTTTTCGAGCATAAGAAACTATATGGAGTTAAAGGGCCAGTTCCTGAGGATGACTACATAATTCCAATAGGTGAAGCAGAAGTAGTACGTGAAGGCAGCGACGTTACAATTGTTACTTATTCATACATGCTCCAATTTTGCCTTGAAGCCGCGGAAAAATTAAAAAATGAAGGAGTAAACGTAGAAATTGTGGATTTACGAACTGTTGATCCTCTGGATGAAGATACTTTCCTTAATTCGATAAAGAAGACTCACCGGTTAGTTGTGGTCCAAGAAACTTGGCGGGAGTGCAGCATCAGCTCTGAAATTGCTGCAATTGCTGCAGAAAAAGTGTTTTTTTATCTGGACGCACCGATCCTTCGCGTCACAGCCGAAGATGTCCCGATGCCTTTCAGTCCTGTTCTGGAAGAACGTGTTCTTCCATCAGTTGGAAAGATAATCGATGCCATAAACCAGGTCCCTGAGCGTCAGCCTGCCTAAATTGCTTGTTTCATAAAAGGAAAAATGGCTCTCGTAGGGATCATCGCAAATCCGACCTCTGGAAAAGATATCCGGAGGTGGGTTGGTCAGGCACAGATCGTTGGCAATCGCGAGAAGGTGAATATTGTTAAACGTGTCATGATCGGGTTGCAAAGTGCGGGAGTGCGAGAAGTCTGCATTATACCTGACCGGTCAGGAATTGGCAGACAAAGTGTACATGATCTTATGCTTCGTTACCCTCAGGCGATCATTTCCTTTCAACGCGTCCGGCAATCTTGGCGCTGGACTGGGAAATGGAAATCGTTTTACGAGAGCAGGATCAAGCGGAAATTCAATTATCTTTAGAAAGACCTTTTTTTTATTAATATTAGAAGGACCATAGAAATTGCACCAAATATTCAGTGATAAATAAATAACCCAAAATTTTTCAGGAGAGATATCTATCCCTATGACTTCAGCGCCGCACTGTGCCGCATAGATACCATTTTCACCATTGCCGCACGCGAAATCGAGCGCTTTAACATCCGGCGCGCATCTTTCTTTCAACCATCTATACTGAAATTCTTCGCTTTTGTTTGTAATTGAATAAAATTTCATATTCGAGAAGTTATAATCAAACTCATCTTTATCAAGCATCACAGATTCAAGATTTTCTACCCTTTCTGACTTGTCTGTATCACTGTGACGCTCTAAGCCCTGGAGAATGCTTCTCCGCTTCCTGGAATGCTCAATCTCTTTGAGTTTGCGCTCGTCTAAATTTTCAAGGTTGAAGGGCATGCTCCTGTTATTATCGTTCATATTTTCGATATCCCTTCACTTGTTGCTATTGTCTCCAAATGTTCGACTAAATTTGCATACACAACATCAGCGTCATATTGCCTTTTCAATAACACTTTCGCTTTCGCTCCCATTTCCTTTCTAATTTCAGGATGGGATACAAACCACATTATCTTCTCCTTCAAACCATGTACATCTCCAGCTTTGTATTGTAACCCTATAAATTCCCCTTCAATAATTTGTCTTAATTCTCCTTCAATAGATGATAATATCGGCAGGCCTGCCGCCATATACTCAAAAGGCTTATTGGGCAAAGTTGGTGCAGCAACTACAGGCGCATAAGGAGCTAATCCAACTGAAGAGAGCCTGAGGATTTTTTTAACTATCTCACCATCAACCCAGCCTGTCATATGAACATTATTGTATTTCGCTGAGCATCTGCGCAAAAAAGGCGTTTGGGCGCCGCTATCGCCAACCAATAAAAACTGAACTCTTTTTTCACCGGCTCTATCTAATTCTTTACCGACTCTCATAACTGTTTTAAAATCATATAAATGTCCAAAAGTTCCCGCATAAGTGACCACCATTGTATCAGTGTTGACATCTGTTTTTTTCATTAACTTAGAAAGCGTTACATCTGATAAATCAATGTCATCATTTTCTGCTTTAATATAGCAACCTAAAACAAAACATTTATCTGTTGAACGTGCTTCCCTTCCAGCTACTTTTATTCCCCACTTTACATACGCCTCAGAACTAGCAATTACTCCAGTTGCTCCATTCATTATTCTGTGGATGCGTGCAAATTCTTTTTTAAGAACTATTTTTACTATTGGCCTGAGTAAAGGAGGAAAATATAGAAGATAATTATCTGGCCATAACTCTCTTATATCAACCACAACCGGTATCTTATTTTCAACACCTAAGTGAACCGCCTGTTCACTAACTTCAAGTGTTGGCATGCATGCATATATGATATCCGGTTTTTCCTGCCTCATCATTATATTTGCTTCTCGAAGAAACTCCTTTGCCATAGTCCGGTTATGATTAAGCCTTGCAAATGAGACACTCCGTTTATATCCAGGACCAAAAAGAAGTCGGATTTTATAAATTTTTTGAATACTAACGGTTTTTGATGTTTCAAATCGCTGACGTCTTAGTTGATGATTAAAAGTTGAAGTCCACCACAAGACCTGATGACCATGTTCAGCAAGTGCCTTTGCCAGCATTCCAACTCTATATAAGCGATTGTCACCATCTATAATTGGTAAAAAATCACTTATCTCAATAACCCAAACTTTCATTATAAATATCCAGTTTACAATTTTCTTATTAATTTCGCAGGATTTCCAGCATATATGCCAGGTATCGTTATGTTTTTAGTCACAACCGATCCTGCACCTATAACTACATTTCTACATATGCTTACGGGGAGAATTGTTGAATTTGTTCCAATCGATACATTGTCGTCGATATTTGTTGCTTTCCATAAATCTTTATCACCCATAGCAGGCCCACCAGTGGCAAACAGATCATTAATAAACTTAACCCCATGTGAAATTACGCAGTCATTTCCTATGGTAACGAGTTCGCACACAAAAGCATGAGATTGTACCTTGCTTCTATCGCCAATTGTTACACCTTTTTGGATCTCAACGAATGGCCCAATAAAACAATTGTCACCGATTACGCACTCATATAGGTTTACCGGCTTAACCACTTTGACATTTTTCCCAAATTTCACTCGACGAATTTGAACTTCTAAAAGTATAGGTTTGCTCACAACAATATCCTTTTATTAAAAGCACCTTGCCGAATTAACACAAAGGGGTTATTAGTTGTCATTGGCTATTCCAAGTTTGCACTTCTTTGGTGTGAATCGCAATGCCACTTCTCTGCCTGTTTCTGCTGATTCGTATATTGCATTTATCAACTCAACGGATTTTCTTCCCTCAAGTCCGTCAATTAATCCTCTTTTCCCATTTACCACACTATCTACTACATTTTTAAAGAACTGGGAATGATTCCACGCAAGTTCATTTGGAACCTTTGAAAACTTATCCCATACCTCGACATCCATCTCATCGGCTTCCTCAAAATTCCATGTTTTAAGCTCATTCATAAAAAACCCGCCAACTTCAACCGAACCTTTCTCGCCAAGTATGCTTATGGAACCTTCCAGGTCTTTTGGCCTTGTAGCAGTTGTCGCTTCAAGTATGCCCAATGCGCCATTTTTAAATTTCAGGATTGCCACGCCTGTATCTTCCGCCTCTATATTGACAAGCCTTGTGGCTGTTTTTGCCATCACACTTTCAACCTCGCCCATTAACCATATCAGCATATCTATATGGTGGCTGGCTTGATTGGTAAAAACTCCCCCGTCATTTGCCCATGTTCCTCTCCACGATTTGTGGTCATAATATGCCTGCGGCCTGCACCATCTGACCCTTACCGTTCCCAATACAAGCTTCCCAAACCGCCCCTTTTTCAGGGATTCCTTGAGCTTTTGAATAGGTGGGTTGAAACGATTTTGCTGAACCACAAATATCTTTATTCCTCTTGTATCGCATTGCTCAATTATCCGGTCAATCTGATCAAGCCTCAGTGCCAGCGGCTTTTCTACAACAAAGTGCCTGTTGAAACGCATAAGTTCCATTACATTCGCAGCATGGCTCCCCGATGGTGTTAGAATATTTAAGACATCAGGCTCTGTTTTTTTTATCATCTCCTCAACATTTGTAAATGTAGGAATTGGGTTTTTCTCGCTGAACGCCCTTGCGGCATGAGAATCAATATCATAAGCACCGACAACTTCAGCATTATCAATCCTGTTGATAGCTATCATATGTTTATTGGCAATAGCACCGCAACCGATTAAAGCAAATTTAATTTTTTCATGTTGATCGTGTTTCATGCATTCTCCTTTTTACATCTACATCTCATTCACAATATCCTTGAGGTTGGCTATGACATACTCAACCTGTTCATCTGTCATATCGCCATGTATCGGCAAGCTTAGAATTTCATCTTTTATGGAATAGGCAACTGGAAAATCCGCAGGCTTATGCCCTAAGTAGCTATAAGCCTTTAGAAAAGGAAGTGGAATCGGATAATGGATTCCTGTTGCAATCCCTTTCTCAGCTAAAAGTTCTTTTACCCTGTCCCTGCTTTTTATTCTAATAACATAAAGATGATACACGTGCTTTACATCAGGCAAAACAGTTGGTGTTACAACAATATCTTTTAGACCGGCATCATACATCCCGGCTATTGTTCTTCTTCGCTCAGTCCATTTATGAAGATACTTTAATTTGACATTAAGGATTGCAGCCTGCAGGCCATCGAGACGGCTGTTTGCGCCCTCAACTTCATGGTTGTATTTTTCTATTCTGCCGTGATTGGCAAACATTCTGGCTTTTCTTGCCAGCTCATCATTATTGGTTACTATAGCGCCAGCATCCCCATAAGCGCCGAGGTTCTTTCCAGGGAAAAAGCTGAAACAGGCGATATCACCAATCGACCCGATCATCCTTTTCCCTGCTTCTCCCCTCTTTCCTCTTTCCTCTTTGCCCCCTGACCTCCCTGCCCTGTGAAATTCGTTTACGACAGCAGAGCGCATTTCACTGGGGTGACTTCTGACTTCCGACCTCTGACTTCTGACCACTGACTTCTCACCACTGTAGTACATCGCGCCATGCGCCTGAGCCGCATCTTCAACAACATATAAGCCATGCTTTTTGGCAATTTCGTTTATTTTGTCCATATCCACAGGCTGGCCGTAAAGATGCACAGGAATAATGGCCTTTGTTTTGCTTGTTATGGTCTGCTCAAGTTTATCGACATCAATGTTGTAAGTTACCTTATTGCAATCAACAAACACAACCCTTGCCCCAGTCATTGTAATCGCTTCAGATGTTGCTATAAAAGTGTTTGCAACAGTAATGACCTCATTCCCTTCAGAAATCCCCAGTGCCTTCAACGCAATGTAAAGCGCATCTGTCCCGTTGCCGACCCCAACACAGTTTTTCACGCCGATATAATCTGCAAAGTTTTGCTCAAAAGCCTTTGCATACTTTCCTCCTATAAAAGCGGAATCCTGAATAACATCGGATATCGCCTGATCAATCTCCTTTTTGATTGAAGAATATTGGGCCTTTAAATCAACAAATGGTATTTTCATCTCACCCCCCACAACATTTGACAATAATTCTGCTTCACAAGACTCTCTCAACTTTTACTTTTTCACAACCCACCTCAATAATTGACCCAAATTTCTCCCAGCCGCCGGGGTCGCCCCATATTTCTTTGGGGATTTTCGTTTTTTTAATACTATCAAGCGAAACATAGCTTGAAAGCAAATAGGTATAATCATAAACCCAATGTCCGTAATGGTAAAAGGATCTTTTTGTATTTATTGAATTATGATGCCATTCATTAAATATAACTGCCTTGCGAGCAATACGTACTATCTCACTGATAACACCGCATATTTTATCTGGACCGACATACATTAACACAGCATCGGTAAAGACCACATCTATACTCTTATCACCAAATGATGCTAACCTGTCAGCCCTCCCTACGGCTAAGCTTACATTGCTTATTCCTTTTTCTTTAAAATGCTTCTTGCCTTCTTCTATAGCTCTACCGTTAATATCAATCCCATAATGTTTTACGTGTGGGAATTCTTTTGAAAACAGATATAGATTTGGACCTGCATTACATCCGATTTCCAGTATATTTTCAAATGGCGAGTAAGATGAAATCTTGTCAAGAAGAAACTTGCGGTGAGGATGACTTATTGATTCCCACCCTTCGTTTACGTAATCCTTACCCCTGTTAGCGCTCCAGATCCACTCCTGTAATTTCGTGCCAAGTATGTGTAATTCCAGGAATCGACGGAAACCGTAATAGACCCTTTGAAGTAAAGAATAGACTTTTGGCCATTTCCTTAAAAAAGATTTAATACTCATTTCTCTCAAATAGTTTGACGTAAATACTTTCCATTTTCTCCATTTCCACATAATAATTATTTTTTTCCTCAATAATCTTTCTACCCCTTTCACCGAATTCTACTCTTACATCATTATTTTTGATCAAGAAAATAACCTTTTCTGCCAATATTTTGGGAGATTTTACAGGAATTATAAATCCATTTTTATCGTTATTAATCCACTTCCTGTTCTCACCGGAATCCGTAATTACCACTGGCAGTCCGCAGGCCATAGCCTCTGCTGTACTGGCGGCAATGCCAGCATCCGACAGAGCAGTAGAAACATATATGTCCATTGATGTTAAATAATTGGGAAGTTCCTCGTTTGCAATCCTACCTACAAACCTCACGTTTTCCGAACCCCCTAATGATTCAGCCAAGTTTTTTAACATCTTTTCCTCAGACCCTGTTCCGACAATTACAAATTTAGCATCAGAGACTTCTTTTAAAACATAAGGAACAGCCTTGACCAATGTTTCGACATTATACACCGGGTAAAGGCTTCTAAGACTAATTATTGCAGGGCAGTCGCCTATGCCTAATTGTTCTCTCAACTCTCTATTCTTCTCCTCGGGGCAAAATCTATCGGTATCGATTCCAAAATTAATAAGCCTGATTTTTTTATCATCTATTCCCAAACTTAGCATTGCATCGATCATGTGGTCAGCGTCACATGTTATTAAATCTGCTTTCTTTAAAACATACTTCACAAAGGGTTTCTTAATCAATGAACTTCCCGTAATTAACACATCGCTACCCCATGCCGTCGCGATAATAGGATGAAAACTACTTAATGTACCTGCCATCCCATATAATGCCACTGAGTGAACATGCAATATATCAGGCTTAATCTTTTTTAATAATTTCTTAGTCTGTATAATTGCATGGAATATTTTCGCACGGTTTGTTGATATCTCATAATACCTAACATTATCAATACTACTAAAATTTGATGGATAAAATGATATCCAATGCACTTCATGCCCCTTATCCGCGAAATATTTAATCCATCGATAGCTGTGAACAGAATTGGCAGGCGCTAAAAAACAAATCTTCATAGAGTTCTCCTTGCAGGAACAACTTCCGGCATGGGTTCTCTTACAATGCTATTCCGGCTCCACTGTTCAATCAATCCACGTGGCATGATCAACAGGTAGAGAAGTAAAACGTCCGTGATGTTATTAGAGAATAGCCACATATATGACATAAAGATTCCCACAAGAAAAATAGGTCGATAAAGACTGTTCAGCTTAAACAACTTTAGAGCAACAAATATGAAATTCATAGCAAAAAGTAGCATGCCAATTACTCCTGTATCAATAAGCAACGCTGTAAATCCTGTTGTACGGAAAATAGTTATTTCTTTTGTATCATTGCGACTCCCTGGAATCAAGAAATCCTGAACAGGTAAATACCTTCTGTAAAGTTCTTCTATATATGGAATTACTGTAAACCGATGAGAGTAAATACCGTCACCTATTAGAAGAGTTTTGGCATTATCAAAACATCTCAGGAAACCTGCCCTAAGTTGCAAATTACGATTTACATCACTTTTTCCTGGAGACCAAAGGGCTTGCGAAGATTCAACCATACCTTTAGCAAACTCCGGTATGTTTTTCATTGGTTCTGGCATATATGCTATGAATAACAAGCTAAAAATTAAAAGAAGGGGAATAGCCTTCCTTACTTTGATTCTCGGCAAAAAAACAAAACAATAGCCTCCCATAACTAACAATGAAATGCGAGAGTCATAATAAAAAGCTACTATTAGCATAATAATTATCGACACATAAGCAAGTCTGCGCAGATTACGAGAACGATCATTTAAAAGAAAAACCGATGCCGGTACTGCAATAAGCGTCGGGAACACTGCATAAGCCGAGCCTGCCCAAAACATATCTTGCGATAAAAATCTACCATGCGCACCCAATAATCTCTCAAAATACATTCCTTGTCCGATATAAACTATATATAAAACCATTGTTGTAATAACAACTATCAACGATGTATGCCTAAAAGAAGGAAATGGAAATTCTTTGTATCTGTGATATATAATTGATCCAATTATTCCCAACATAGCATAAAAAAGAACCCATCTAATTATTCTCAAATCTGCATTATAAATTACCCCAACTATGGATTCCATTATCACAAACCCAATCCATAGGTTGAAAATCACCTTATGCGAAGACGTGGTGACAGTTTTTACTAAGTGTTTTGATCTACGCAACGAAATGTGCAGTAATGCACCTAAAACAACAGACCCAGCCATAATCTCATCCAAGAAAAAATACCCCTTTATCCTTGGACCGGCTCCCACAATACCTGCAATAATCAACATTGGCCAAAACAATTTGGGTCTTTTTGCCACAAGCATCATTACAGCAAATGCAATAAGCAGCATAACCATGGTCTCCCAACTCAGAACATTTGACCACGAAAGCAGACGAGATGGATCTATCTTTCCCATTTAATTTTAATACCCCTGTCCCATATCTTCAGGCCTTTATTTGAAGCAGACGATAATACATCTTCCGCTCCTCTCTGGTAGAACCTAAGCAGAGATAAATGACAATGTAAACAACAACGATAAGTATGCCGTTTAAGCCAAGATAGAAAAAATTATTTGCCGTAAACAGATTATCTTTAAATATCCACACTATCCCGCCGACAACCACACCTACTAAAAGCGGTGGTAATATACTATGTTTAATGTATGTTTTTACAGGAAGCTCTGTATATTTGCATGCCAGCATTGGAATAAACCAGGCGCTTGTGCACAAAGACGCAACCAACGTACCCAACGCCACTCCTATCAAGCCCATTGATCTAATTAACACGATTGAAAGTGCCAAATTTAAAACCGCATTAATAACCTCCGAATATACAAATTCCCTATTTTTTCCAATACCCTGCAGAAGTGAGGCGGCAGGAGTGCCAACGACGTGAATAAAATTCATCAAGAGAAGAACAAGCAGTATTTTCATACCGGCAAAATTTCCAGGCCCCACCCACAAATTAATAAATTCACAGCCAAAAAAAAGAAGGAAAATGGTCACCGGCATCATAATTCCAACGGATACCTTTACCGTCTTTAGATACAACCCCCTTAAGCCCTCGATGTCTCCTAATGCATATAATTTGGAAAACCTCGGGAAGATTGTCGATGAGATTACAGAAAACGAGTATGTAGCTAAAAAACACAGCTTATATACAATCTCATAAGGTGTTACACTAATAGCTCCGAGAAAGATGCCGATAACTATATAGTCGGTGTAATTAAGGAGCCTGTTTGTTATACCTAAAAGAAAAGTGCGAATACTATAGGGCGCGGTTTCTTTAAAGATTTTAGCATCGGCCAATCTTGGATTGACAACAATGCCATATTTACTGCGGTGGAGAAACAATAGATATAAAGAGATTAATGTTAAGGTACTTAGGATGTAAGCGACAGCCACACCCGTTAAACCAAACCCCAGTCGTAAGAGTAATATAGTGAACAAAGCATTTGCTATAAGCTGGATTATGCTGAATGTCTTCCAGATATCCACCCTTTGATACCCGTAGATTATGTTTCCAAACACCCCCCCTAAAAGCATCAATGCAACATTAAATCCCATAATGAGGAAAGTCGTCTTTCCCTCGGATATCAGACTTTCAGGGATTTTAAAAAGGCCGGGGACAAAGGGCGTTATTACAATACAGATCAAAACGATGAAACAACTTATAAAAATGAAAGCCGTAAATGTTGTAGAAACAAGTTTTGTTAGATTTTCCTTTTGGTCTTTAGCCCGATATTCTGCCGTATATTTAGCAACCGCGGTGTTCATTCCAAAATCGAATAAAGCAAAATATCCGATGCTTGAATAAAAAACAGCCCACAGCCCATATGCAGTTTGACCAAGGTACCGGATCATTATCGGGGTTAAGATAAACACCGCAAGGAAACCGACAAACAGATGGAGGTAATTAACGTAAATACCGCGTATAATCAGTCTTTTTTCCTGCACTATATCCTTTTCATTTTATAATCGTAATCTTTCCTTAAGGTTTTGGTAATCTGTTTTATTCAATATCATGAACATGCTCAAACACGTCATAAGAGGTAATGAAATCAAAAGTGTTCTGATTGTTCGGAAGTTCTTCCCCGACTGCAAAATGACAACTAACTTGTTCTTGCAAACAGTTGTCCCGCTTCCGCAAATATGGGGTTGATATCAATACCACAGGCAGTGCCAAATCCACATTTTTTCCAGAATACGAGCCTACCACCGGTGAAACACCCAAGATCTAGTATACTCATGCATCTGTATTCATTGGGAGGAATGACGTTGAAGTATCTTTCTAAAAAACAACTCTTGGCTTTGTAACTATATCGGTATTGGGCAGATTTGAGCAAAAAGGCTTCGCGATCTGTTTTATTGGCCGGGATGAACCTTTCCTGCTTAAAAATTTCCCACATAGTAAAATCGTCTTCCCGCGGAGCTTTCGGGAACAACTTCATTATTTTTTTTGCTATGAAAGTACGGTTTTTCATTTATCCCTCACAGCTTGACTACTCTTTAACACACTTCCGCACGCACTTTTGAGGGATGGCCAGGCCGGTTAGGCCGGTCGTTACCGATCTGTCCGGAATTTTTAGACCAGTCGCGTGCTGGTAAAATAACATCTGCTCCACTGGGATTTTGTCGACTTGGGTTTTCGTGTGCTCACAGACGCGACCCCACACCTACTCAACAATGCAAATCTCTTTCCAGTCGTTCAACTTCAGCTCCACTTGCCAGCCGAGTGCCACTTTTTGCAAACTAAAGCTCGCTTTCTTGGGGCGGCTCACAATGTCAAAACAGAGAACTGTCGGCTTTCTATCGATAGCCAAGAGAAACTTCCCAGAAACAGAGGTCACAATCCTTTCCTTCCCCACTACAAAACCCTTGCCAATATACGTAGGCGTAATCGGAAACATGTGGTTAATTGCGCCGGATTCGCCAGGATAGGATTCGATCTTGGAACTTTGCAGGCCGTAGTGGCCATAGTAATAGTAGAGCAATCCATGTCGTAAGTAGGTAATCGCCGCTTCCATGATTTTTCTGGAATATTCAGGCCCAGCTTCTTCGATTCGATGCTCTTCAGGCCTCCACCCTAAGGCGATAGGGCTGCCCAGTTGCCCGCGACACAGGTGCCTGAACAGCGGCGGCTCTTTGCCTTCAATAAAATCAAAGAGACTCATGACTGACGAGGCCTCGAAAAACCGCATGACAGGCGATGATTGCACCTCCTTGGCCGAAGCAGCGGTGTTCGCAACAAGAATTCCAGACCGGGAATGAGCATACTGAATTAAACTCTTTTGGGCCTGCACCCCGACATACGCAGCGTCTGTGTAGTGACGGAGTATTTTGCCCGTCTCGGCGTTAATATCGACCGTGACTCCATCCCACCGGTCGAATGTATACCGTTGGGACGGATCAGCCCGGAAAGCTAGGCTGAAACAATCGATATAAATGCCATCTAACCCCACATCTTCCATTATGAATTTAGCTTGGTCCATCCAGTAGGTAGACTGAGAATTCCCTGCCGCCGCATAGACACCAATCGCCATCAAGGGTTGGTTCTGTGGACCATTGTAGTATAACTCATAGATGTATCGACCATCTGGCCCCGTTATGAAGCTGTCTTTCCATGCCAGTGGTAAACCCAATTCAACATTCATCTGTTCATTCGTGAATCTATAGATGCCTTGCTTTCGCCGCTCTTGAGGAATCGTATCATACAGCTTATTCATTGCATCGGGAGCCAGCGACAACCAGCAACTTTGCATAGAACCTAAACACTTAATATCGGGGTCCACTGCCTTGAACGCTTCCATCCCTTTCCGTAGAAGCTTTTTATATTCATCTCTGCTAACAGTTTTGCCTGTCCGCCAGTTGAAATTGTCGTAGTCCAGCCAAGGTCGAAACGCTACGATTCGCAGTCGCTTCCGCTTTATATACTCCTCTAATCGCGCCGGCTGGTCAAGCATCTCCGAATGATCGATAAGGTCAAAGAAATCAAACGGTCCGGCAACCATGAAGTTCGTTTTCCAATCACGGCGAACTCTATTAATGAAAGTAAAATAGTCTGCTCCCTTGCCTAATGGGTAAATCGCCCAATTGAGAGTATGGGTTTCACGGGGACGAAGGGCAAAGTGCTCCATCGAGAACGCAGCGCGATACCGATGTGCCTCAAATTGTAAGCGGGATAAAGTGTCTTCGGCAACAATACCCAGGTTAGTCCGCTTCAGCGAAACAAAGAGGGTCGGGTTCTCCGACTGGTAGCCTATTTTGGAGGTTAGTAACCCTAAGTTCAACAGAACTCGTTTCGCAATGTCCTTGCAGGCTCCGACGATTCCTTCCCCCGTCGCCCAGGGAGCGCCCCCGAAAAGAATTTCCTTGGGTGCTTCAGTAGTAACTACTCGATGCCGAATGAGAACTCCCACGGCCTCGTTTGTTTCGTTAACTATTTCATCGGAAACCCCTATCCGAGATCCCTCCACCGAAATGGTCCGCATGAGGGTGTAATACTTTCCCTTTCCAATAATGCGGATCTGTTCGGGGGCTGTCTTTCCTCTCTGAATATCGAGTTGCCAAGCACCTACCTGCCGTCTGCACGACAGTTCGTTCGTTCCGACCTTGCCCTCCGGCCCCGGATATGAGTATAATGATTCGATGGTGTAGGATTCTCCATCCACCTCCACGGCCATTGCACCTCGATCTCCTACAAGCAGACGGAAACCATCTCCCTGTGCCGAAAAAATAGGCCTGCCGAAATCGACATCCTTACAACCCACCAGTACCAGCAGACTACAAACTATAACTATCCCCAAAAACTGTCTGTAACTAAGCATTCCTTACCACCTCCAAAGCCGGCGGACACGAGCCATCAGTTCGTAGACTGCGCTCTCGCGCCGAGACCTCTGCACAACTCCACAATTTTAGTTAAAATTTAGTTTTATGGTTTTAAGTATAGAAAACAAATTTTATTGATAAAAAAACCTCAAAAATCCCGCTATTAACCTCTAATAATTTGACTTATCTAATTGTTTTTACTTGACATTGTATCTATTTCGTGCCGTATTACATGTTAAACTTAACCGCTTTCTGGGAGGATAATATGGGTTATGAAAAAATAGATAAATCTTTAACTTTTGCCGATCCCCTCTGTGCCAATATAAGTGAGACACTTCCCAACCCATAATTGAGACTATAATAGAGGGTGGGGAAGGAGAAGATATAATGTTAGAGAATGTGAAAGCTTTGCAGAACCTTTCCCCTTTGCTTCAATTCTCAACTGGGATAATATTCAATGGGCGCCAAAGCACCTGTTCTTCATTTCGATGCCCTGTTCTCACTTTTTCCACCGCTTCATAGGCATTCGGAAACTCAAGGCCCAAATCTGATAACACCTTGTTGGATAGTTTTCTGCTTCCTTCAGGGGCAGTCAACACCCAGGCAAACTGTAGCGTTGGGATAGAAACCTTTGCAAGGGCAGCACGTGCAAAGTCGTTCGACCCCTTATACGCTCCAACCAACCAAGGGGCTCCTGGCGCCCTCCCCCCAAGTATGACCGTTGCACCTGGACTCCCTCCTGTCAGATCAATTAAATACATTCCGGATTTCCATCCGGCATCAAGCGCTGTTCTTTTCAGATCATTCACATATTTAGCAGTTTTCTCATCAACAAATATAGATCCTTTGCTTCCTGCAAATGTAATCTGCACAACCTGATCTTTAACTTTGGCAGGCAAACGATAAGGATTTCTGTAAGCTAATGTCAGAATCAGGCACACTGAAAGAACAAGCAATAAAGATACGGCGTACCCCAAATACCTTTTCCCAACGAACTGATCGATCCAAAAAGCAGCGTACAGGGATGCCGCACTTAAAAAGACAAATCCGCCAGACATTTGTGGAACAAGGCCATTGTTTGAACCAAAAGCATATGCCATTGCCAACAAGAGAAGGAATATGTATAGCTTCAACAGCTCCCTAAATTGAACCCTATTATAATTACTACCGTCAGCTTTTTTCTTTTTCCAAAGCACTAATGTCGACAAACCTGACAAAACTACTACAAATGAAAAGGCTGATCCACCAAATCCGATGCGATTGTGTGTCCCTACCCAGTACCCTGTCTTCCAGAGCTGGATCCAAGCAACCGCATTCACTAACACCAACACAATGATGAAGAGAGTTCCGATCCCTTTGTTTTGAGTTTTCCCGTATCGGGTAAACACAGATGCAAAAAACAGGGACAGAAATGCCAATCCTGCATAAGGCAAAGGAAAAACTTCTACCAAACGATTCGGAATCTGTTTAAGGTCGCCACAAGCCTGAAGGGAAATATCCCTGATCGTATGCCCGGCCGACAAAAGTTTCCCCAATTCCAATCCATCTTGGACTTTAACGTAGAAGGGGAACAGACCATTTTCGAAGATTATCGCGTGGATCAGGATAAAAATAGCTGAAGAAAGTACGGAAACTGCAACAAATACCTTCCACCTGCGACGAAGGGAAGTAACTCCAACGAAATATAAGAAAATGATTGCAAGGACGGCAGCGGTAGTCGACTTGGCCATGAAGGAAAGTCCTCCACCGATACCAACTAACAAGCCATATCCGAATAGACTCAAATCGCCGCATGAGTTAGCATCCCTGTCACTGGCATTTACAGCAGCATGCAACAATCCAGTCGCAACAATAAGGACGCTGATTAGCCCCAGCCAATTATAGGAAGGCGTTAATAGCCAGTATCTGTAATATGCGACCGTGCCAGCAAGAATTACGCTCAGAGAAAGCCATCGTGAATGATTAGAAATCGATACTCCTGATAAATGACACCAGTACCGTTCCAGCGAATGCGAAAAAAGTCCTGCCGTTACCAGCAACAAAAGCAACCCCTGCAAACGAAAAACAGCCAGATTCCCATTTGCAAGTCCATATAGAATACCTGTGTAGTGCCCGAATTGGGTGGTTGAAGCGAGTACATCCCCGGGGTTGCTGGCCCAGAGAATATAAAAGCTCTCATCCGTGATGTCAAAGCCGCGGTCTGCGTTGAAGGCCAGCAAGAAAAGCGTGTAAAGAAAAAGCGCAGGTGGTACCAGCAAAAAGACACGGGCAAGCCAGTGCCGGGCAGAAAGATCTTCTTTTATACTCATCGTGGATTCCCACATGTTCACATTGTTTAAAACACCCATCAAGAGTTAAAAGTTTGCCCTCCCTCTTAGATTAGATAAAGCTAATTTTGCCATTTGGAGCATGTGAAGAGATAGGTCGTCTGGTAAGTGATGCAGAACCCCAAAAACCAACACAGCATTGAATAGCCTATAGACCTGGAGATTTTTCTAAAAGCCAATACGAGAGCTTTGAATAACTATCATTATCTGTCATTTCGGCCGTAGGGAGAGATATTAACAGACGTGAATCATTAAGATTTCTCGTCGTTAGCACTCCTCGAAATGACAAAATTCAAAGCTCTCAATACATCTCATTTCCCTATTTTTGATTCATTTGATAAGCTGGTAGCCACCACCAGACAGGAGGCCCCAAAAAGCTTAATGGATTTATTCCGTATCGCTTGAACCTCCCGCGACAAAAAATAATTCAACGCATTGGTAACCACAGGGGCTTTCAACTGATGCTCATTGCAACTCGACAAGTGCGTTCGATCTGGCCGGATGCCAAGCCAAGTTGGTACAGATCTAAGAAGCAGAATAGGAACTACCAAAACTGCAAAAAAATAGGTCGCGTATTCAACCATAAAACCTGCCATTTTCAACCTCTTCCGCAGTGTGTCCAGCGCGTAGCGACGAAGGTGACCGGCTTCATTATCTTCTTTTGACCAAAGCCATCGATGAGCTGGAACCGAAACATACAGTCGTCCACCTGGGTTTAACATACCTTTGACTTGTCGCAAAAAAGCAACATCATCACCGATATGTTCCAACACGTCAAACAAACCGACCCCGCCAACACTACCCGGTTTCCATTTAACATCTTCGAGTTTCGCCGAAATAACATTCTCAACCCCGCGCAGGTTAGCGTTACGAGCACGTTTTATGTCCGGTTCGATTGCAACAACCTGTATGCCCGCCTGCTGTAGTCCTAACGAAACAAATCCATCACCAGCTCCTACCTCAAGTGCGATACCATCCGGTGGAAAGTTCTTAAAGAGTCCCTTAAGACAATTGTTACGGTGCCCATACCAAAAGCTTTGCTCCTGGACTTGCACCCAGTCCGTCTCGTCATCAGGTAGAAACCTAAAGTCTGTGGGCCGAGGGGTAACCCAAATGCCTTCCGGTGAAAGATTCAGATTGTCTGCGATTTGAAGTATGTCAAACATGCCGTCATTTGGTCCAATTTTTGTAACCATTAGTCAGCTCTTTTTCTTAAAATCTTTTCGATAATGTAATGCGGGCGCTTGCGTGTCTCCTCATTGTTTCGCCAAAGGTATTCTCCTATCATACCAATGGACATCATCTGCACGCCGTTCAAAAACAGGATAACGATCATAAGAGAAGCCCACCCTTCTACCCGTGATCCACATACCAAGACATACCAGGCAATCACACAGGAGCCGATAATGGAAATGAGGAAAAGTAAAATCCCCACCACGGACATGATCCGCAATGGCAGGAAGGAATATGCCACGAATCCATCAATAAAGTATTTGACTCTTCCTCCAAATGAAGTTTGTGACTTTCCGTCGGGTCGCTTCCTGCGTTCATAGGGAATGATAAAAGGCTCGTAGCCATAAAAAAGCAAGCGTCCCTGAAGGAAGATATGCTGTTCAGGATCGCCTACGAAATAGTCACAGAGTTGGCGATCCATAAGAAAGAAATCAAATCCGCCCTTTGGAATATTCGCTACAGCAAAACGGCGCAACAATGTCCAGCAGAATCCCGAAATCTTGTCTGTAATCCATCCATCGTTCCGCTTAACCCGGTTTGCCACCACAAGCTTATTCCCATCTTTCCACGCGCACAACATTTGCCAGATGAGTTCGCCAGGGTCTTGTAAATCAGCGGACATTGAAACAATGCAGTCCCCTTCTGCATGAGTGTAGCCTGCGAGGAGGGCTGACATTTGTCCGAAATTTCGTGTAAAGTTGATAATGGTAACATTATCAGACCGTTCCTGCTTTATCCTTTGCAATATTTCCCACGACCGGTCAGTTGATCCATCGTTTACCAGAACAAACTCGTAGTTTACCTCTTCCGAGTGTTTGTCGAGAACACCCGACACTGCCTGGCAAGTCGCAGCTATAGTTCCTTCGTTTTGATAGACAGGAATAACAATTGAAATTTTGTTAATCATAGATCCTTACCATTTTCCAAAAAATGCCAACTTGCAACCACGTAGTTTGGTGATTGGCTTTTCAGATATTGCCGGGCATCTGGCCCAACATTAAAAAGAAGGTCAAGTACGGTAACTTCACCCACAAAGTCGCCCCACAACTGTGGATAGTGCGGATAATCATAAGATTTATATTCAAGGCCAATCCCTGCCTCCCGAAACAGCTTTTCATCAAGGTAACTTCTGCCTGCAGGGCCGGAAATATAAATGTTAGCCCCAACTTTTTTCAGTAAATCAATAAGACGCTCAGTTTTAGAGCCATTTAAAATAAATTCAGAGGACATTCTCGTGAGTGTACTAATTTCCAGCTTTTGCATAATCCAGTGGCACAATGTTATATTTAACTCTGAAATGGTTTCATAATTGACTTCTAAAATGGTAAACAATTCATCGCGATATTGTTTAAAAAAGCGAGCCTTTGCATACCATTGAATAATTTGTTTTTTGTGTTTTTTTTCCCAGCCCCGATAGTCTATCGGTGTTTCTTGAATGAGTTGTGATAATGAAAATGAGCGAACCGGAACAGTAATCCATTCTGTACCATTTACTGTTTTGAGTTTATTTCGATTGCGCCAATCATTTTTTGTATATTGAACATCGTCATAAAAAATAGTCAGATCCATATCATCTATAAAATCAAAATAACCCCGCCATGGAATATAGTTAGATTGAATAATGCTGACCTTCATAAATCACCATTCCGAAAATTTTGCTTCATCGTTTGAACTCTTCGATCATATCCGCATAGCTACGCCCGTCTTGTGGCCATCTGGTCTCTGCCCAGTCTGGACATTGTCCACAATACGGCGCCTCGCAATAATCGTTGTTGAGGTGTGCTCGACGCAGTTTCTGATAAAACATCCCCTGCCAAGTTTCCTGGATGCTCGTGGTGCAATAATCCGCAACTGTAGCGGCGAAGGTCCAGTCAGCCGGGCAAAAACTGAGAGCCCCCCGCGGATTCAATACCATACGTTCCCAAGGATAGAGGCACGGACGGCGGGGCAGGTGGGCGTTCCTTTTGCGAAGTGCTATCGCCGTCTGTTCAACCGCCCCGGACTGCGAATGTAGCCTGCGAATCACCACATAGTCTACGCCATTGTCTTTCCAGAACGACTCGAAATCACGTACCTCGTGTCGGTTCAACGGCTGTTCGACGAAGCTGACTACCACCCGAGTCCGTCCACCGTTATTCTGGGACGTAGCCAAGAGACGAAGCACGTTGGCCCGGGTCACATCCAGATCACCTCCCCGCCGTATCTGAGCATATGTGTTGTTGGTGAACGCATCGAGACTGATATCAACGAGGTCGACGTTTGCGGCCACCAATCTCTCGCTACACGCCTCAGTCATGATGGAACCATTTGTGGTCACCGAGACCATACAGCCAGCATTTGCAGTGGTGTATTCTATCAAGTCGAAGAAATTCGGATGCAGCAAGGTTTCACCTTCCGCACTATAGCGTATATGCTGGCACATCCCTTGGCCGTGAGTGCGCACCTCCTCTACCATTTTGGCATTAAGTTCGGGTGATAAAAATGCTCCACTGAACCGGTCAGATCGTTCGAACTCCTGATGCAAGCAGTGAATGCAAGCAAAGTTGCAGTGTTCGGTTGTGTCGATGTTTAGTTGGGACGGGAATCCCTGCGTCAGCCGCCCGTAGAACCCATATCTCTGCTGTGTCTTGTCATTTCTTATTGTATCTGTTTGTTTCATTAACTGAGAATTATTTTTAGATGGGTTATCACATATTTGGCATCATCCAATCCTATGCTGGCACTGATTGGCAGAGTCATTATGCGAGGGGAAACGAATTCTGTGTTAGGCAGGGCGGTATCACAATTTAACGCTTTATAAAGCGGCATCCGGTGCAAAGGGGCATAATGGATGGCAGCGCCGATATTCGACCTTCGCAATTTGACAACGATTTCGTCACGCGAGAGTTTCATCTGCTCCAAAGGCAAGAACACAACAAACAGGTGGCGGGCGTGATAAGAATCTATGCAGGATTTCTGACACAACAGCCCCATCCTTTCTGCTTCGGATAAATAGCTTTTGGCTATGGATAGACGTATTGCATGAAATTCTGGTTGCCTTCGAAGTTGGATCCTTCCGATACAAGCCTGCAAATCCGTGTAGTTCATTTTGTAGCCAAGCTCTTTCAGTTGGCCGGACAGGAAGGATCGAGGGTCAGAAAACCTTTTCCATGCATCGGAGTCCAGTCCATTCTGGCGGAGTGATCTAAGTCGTTCAGCCAAATTTTTGTCGAATAAAGCAATTGCACCGCCTTCCCCTGTGGAGAGGTTTTTGTTAGCATAAAAGCTAAAGCAAGTGAGATTACCGGAGGATCCGACCGGTTTTCCATTGGCAAACTTTGCACCAAGTGCATGGGCTGCATCTTCAATAATGTGTACACTTGTCGGTAGCGCCTCTCTGAGACGATCCATTTCAATTGCTAATCCACCGAAGTGCACAACAATAACTGCTTTAGTTTTCGGGCTAACCTTTTTCAACACGGCTTCGGGTGTAACACACAAAGTCTCTGGATCAATGTCGCAAAAAATGGGCTTTGCGCCAAGATAGAGAGCTACATTGGCAGTACTGCACCAGGTGAGACTCGGACAAATGACCTCATCTCCCGGCCCAACCCCCAGAACCAGCAATGAAAGGAAGAGTGCTGATGTACAGGAGTTTACTGTAACTACATAGGGAGTGCCAATGAATTCAGAAAGTTCTTTCTCAAAAGCGATAACTTCTGGCCCCATCCCGATCCATCCTGAACTCAAAACACGGCTAACCGCTGTTATTTCTTCTTCAGAAAAATTAGGTCTGCCAAAAGCTATTAATTCGTCTTTTATTATCATATCTCACCCATTCCATTAGGGACATTTGCATAACTCCCTCACCGTATGAATTTCTAAAAGAATAACATATTTCTTTACAGGATCAAAGACTCAATTTAAATATGGCCCATACAATGGGGTAATGTCAGGTATCCCACGTTAATTGACTGCCTCCCAAATTTGAATGCTATCCCTTTGAAAAATACGTTTGTAACTTTTTCCAATAACGGTGGAAATGCCCTTTGAAAATACCAGGTCTTTATAAAAGTCATGCATATAAAACCATTCTTCCTCTCCTAGTCCGGCGACGTCATACGCGCTGGGAGCATCCTTTAAAAACCGATTGTACCATTTGGAGGATAGGAACAGGAAATGCGCTTTGCCGGATTTGATGAATCTTTCTGCCGATTCCTTATTCAATATAGTTGCATTTGAAACGTTTGGGAAGGGAACGTAAGGATCTCTTAGAACGAATTTTTTTTCATTGTAGGTCCGGAGGCCAAAGGAATATGTCTGGCGTATAACGTTACGGTCTTTAATCCAGTCTGTTGAGTTTGCAATAACATAGGGTGGAATCCATTGGATTTTAATTAGGGCAAAAATAATTAAGGCTAAAGGGCCGCTTAGCTTCCAAACATTCTTGGCAATCCCTGGGATTCGGCAAAGGGCAATATTGACAATACAGCGAAAAATAAAGGCAAAAAATATTAAGGAAAAGGCAATTAATGGGAGAATGTAATAGTTAACATCACGGTTGAGGTTTAAGCTCATTAGAATGATCCAGGGACCTACCCAGAAAGGAATGAGCTTGATTAGATTTCGGAATCGAATTTGATTCGGGCAAGGGTTCGATTGGGTTGCGAAAGCCATGGTTAAAACCGCCAAGGCAATCAAAGGCGGTATGATTGTTGAAATTGAAATGGCACACCAATGCCTCATGATCTCGAACGTAGGTGAACTGGCGTAGTTTTTTGCCTCCTGAAGGAAGGCAAAGATATCCTGTAATTTAAAATTTTGCGGGAAGCCGAACAAGAAAAAGGTACCGATGACTGTGGAATAAAAAATTATAATATTTTTTATGGATACCTTATTCAGCGGAAAAATCCAAAGAAGAGACGCGGGTAGCAAAAAGAGGCCAAAGGAGAATTTCGTGCTCAGGCCAATACCTCCGATTACTCCTAGGCCGACCAAGTCTTGGTTTTGGAACTGCTTTTGAGTTAGAAAATTTTTCACAACATAAAAATTAAAGCATCCTGCCAAAAATGCCAGCAGGATATCCGGGTGGGCCATCCAAATCAGGCCAACCCAGAGGTTTTGGCTCAAAAAAGTCGCGGAGAATAGGGCCGTCGAAAGTAACCGAAGTTGCCAGGAAGTGGTAAGGAAATAACCGAGTAAATAAGAAATACCTATAATGGAAAGTACGGATACAAGCATCAAGTAAAAATACAATTTAGCCTCTTTTTGTTCCTGGCGGGGGTCTTCGCGGTTAGGAACTAAAAGCTGCTGATTGATTGAAAAAAGGAAGTGAACCGCCCGGTAATAAACAGGTCCATAGGCTCTCCATTGGTTATCATTGAAAAATGATGTGGATCGTGCCACTGTGATAGCGGTTCCAGCGTCAACCGAATAACTGGATATTATGGCCGCATTTTCCATATGTTGAGACAATACATTGGACATTCCGGAAAATTGAAGAGTGATAAATAATAAAGAAAAGAAAGTAATAAGTACCCAGACGATTTTGGATATAGAGGATAAGTCCCTATCAATTACTTGGGATTTTACGGCTATAAGGAATTTCTTAAGTTTCATTTTTGTCATTTTAAAATCGTAATTTTTCCGAAACGTTTTAAAAGTATTTCCTATTTTTTCATAAAGTAATAGAAACGTTCTAAATGTAAAAAATCGAGAATTAAAAATTTATAATATCTTATTGCATAGTGTGAAAAAAGCCGCCCTCCATGTTTTCTGCTAACAATATAATCTAGCTTTACTACCCTCTTAAGTTTTTGAAACGAACCTGTTTCGCTCTCTCTATGAACTCTGAACTTTGACAATACATCTTCAATATGATGTATTGCAAATGACTTCGCAATTCTGATCATCAAATCATAATCGTTCCCATAGTCGTCTACCCCTCCAATTGTTTCTATAAGTGACCTCCTATAGAATGCCGAAGGGCAAGCTATGGGGTTCCTGTAATTCACGAGTTCATCCAGAGTTACATTCTTAGCTTTGTGAATGCGAAGTCTCTCCCCCTTTTCATTAACATACTCACAACTACCATGAACGAAGTAAGCATCTGGGTTCGAAGTAAAAAAGTCTACTACTGTTTGAATGGCATCTGTTCCTGATAGCATATCGTCTGAACATAAAAAATTTAACATTGCCCCCTCTGCCATTTTAAACCCCTTATTAATCGCGTCGCCAGCCCCTTTATCACGCTCTGATATAAATCTTATCCTATCAGGATACATGGAGCTATATTTTGATAATAACTCAACAGAACCATCATCTGAACCCCCATCAACAATAATATGTTCAATATGTGGGTAACTTTGGTTTAAAATACTTGTCAAGCACGATTCCAAATACTTTGATCGATTTAAAGCTGGAGTAATTATGCTAACTAGTGGAAATTCTACCAATTTTTTCATTGTTATAACCTGTAATTCACATTTTACTCAATGATCGTTCGAAGTATATTTGATAGGATTTTCAATCTTACCTGTTCTTTAGCTATTAGCTTAGATAGATCAGACAAATTTAAGTTCAAAAGAGAATTAGTGTTATTCAATGGCATTTCATCGAAAGCATGTGTATACATTTGCAATATTTCCTCCCATTCAAAGAATATCCGTCTGTCTTTCGTCAGTTCAAGCAAGCAATCCCTATTATTCGTTAACCCCGCATAAAGTATGTAACAGGCATCCAATTGAGTGATTGGAATAACAGTGCCATCCGTCGCTCCAGTGTTTTCAGAAACAGAAATATCACATATGTAAGCAAGACCATTTTTTCTCGGCTCATTGACAGTATTAGAAAACAACGGAACTGTGTCATCAACGTCTAATTTTAAGCAACATTGAAGCATTCTTGACCAAACTTTATCACCAGAAATTCGCCATTTAGACAAATCATTTTCACCCACTCTTTTAACCCTATTCAGTATGTCTCTCAATGTTGTAGCACAATCAGTAATACGTAATTCCTTCACTGGTTCTTTAACAATTCCCGAAAGCAATCTATATTTGTGAGAGTAACTTTCTAATAAACCGCATTTAATTATTGTATCCACAACAATTCGTACACCCAAATGCGCTAAGCCCCCCCTTTCAGTCGGATCGTAATCGTGGAAAACGACTGTACCTGAAGACTTGAGCAATGGTGCCCAAAAGTTAAAATCTTGATATACATCCTCAAATGCATGGCTCCCATCGATAAACAAAAGGTCAATAGATTTTTTTTTCTCCTTAATCCAATTTAAAGCTCCCTCTGTTGATGGTTTATTGATAATTTCCACTGAAGTGTTCTTAAGATTTAGGTATGCCTCTTCAGACGGTGCAATATCGTATGAATATATTTTTACTCTTTTATTTTTGGTGGCCTCATAAAATATAGAGGCCGAACCACCTTGGGCTGTTCCGATTTCAACAATAATTCCTCCTTCTGGTATTATAGCAGCATATTCAAAAAGCAAATCTTTTTCTTCCTTCCATAGCTGTGAAAACTCCTTCATTCCATTCTCCTATTATTTGAAGCGTTTTACATATCCCTATTTATAAATTTACTGTATTCCTCTATTAAAGACAGTTCAGGAGGTTGCAAAGGTCAAGAATTTTTTGTTCGTCCAAATCAGGGTAATTCCCAATATAATAGCCGTGAAAATGGATGTGTTCTATTTCAGGATACTTTTCATATTCCTTTTCCGGTACTATCCCTCTCAAATACGGCTGTCTGAGCTGGTTGCCTCCACCGGAACTTCCACGGCGGAATTCCACACTGGCTTTTCGCATGGCCTCCTCAACTCTGTCACGAAATTCAGGGTTTGGCTCCTTAATCACAAGATTAAAGGCGTAGTTACAGCTTCCCTCAAGATCAAAATCGGTCCTGTATTTGCTCGAGTCAAGATTTTTCAAAAACAGTTCGAAATTCTTTCTGCGCCTAACATTATTCTCATCCAGCCGCTTGAGCTGGCTCCTTCCAAGGACTGCGCCTATCTCTGTGTTGCGTACGTTATACGCAGGATACGCAAATATAAAATCGGGGGAGAGATCAGGATGTTCATTTATGTATTTTTGCTTAATTTCGTCACTGGTTGATTCTCGTACCATGCCATGTGAACGAAGCATGCGGATCATTTCGTAGATAGTCTTATTGTTGGTGCAAACCATTCCGCCTTCGACAGTGCTCATATGATGAGCAAAATAGAAGGAAAAATTAGAGACCAAGCCGAATGACCCCAATTTCTTTCCTTTGAACGTGGCCCCATGTGATTCACAGACATCTTCAATAAGAGGAATGTTTTTGTCTTCCAGCGTTTCGAGCAAACGATCGGTAAGGCCGTTAAAGCCCTGGACATGTGTTATGAATACCGCCTTTGTTTTTTTAGAGAGTTTTGCAATGACCTGCTTATCATCCATACAGAGATTTCTGGGGTTGATGTCTACAAAAACGGGAGTAAAACCATTCTGAATCACGGAAGCAATATCAGAAACCCATGTAAGCGGAGGAACAATAATCTCCCCGGTGCCATAAAGATGCTTCAATGCAGCGATGGTAATAAGGTTTGCAGAAGCGCCTGAATTCACATACACGCTGTATTTAACCCCAAGCCATTCAGACCATTCCTTCTCAAAAGCAAGTACATTATCCGATTGCGTGAGGCGTGGCTGTCCCTTTAAAAACTCGATGAGAACATTCAGATCTTCCATAGTGATATTGTTTTCCATCAAAGGCCAGTGCAGTTTCATAATTATATCCTCGCCTGGTTGTCTGTTTTTTGTTTCTCTTCAAGAAACCACGAATACGTTTTTCTTAAGGCATCTTCAAATGACCACACCGGCTTCCACCCCAAGCTTTTTAACTCTTTCGTATCCAAAAGCTTTATAGGCATTCCATCAGGTTTCAATTCGTCAAATGTAAGTTTCCCATGGAAACCTACGACCTCTTTGATACATTGCGCCAGCTCTGCAACAGAGAAATCGATACCCGATCCCAGATTAATGGGGACAGTACCGTCATAACACCTCAGAATAAAAACGCATGCATTAGCAAGGTCGTCTACGAAGATAAACTCCCGCCTCGGCGTACCTGTTCCCCAGATTTCCACAGACTTCACACCTTGAATTTTTGCCTCATGCATCCTTCTCATTAATGCCGCAATTACATGTGAGTTTTCGAGGCTAAAATCATCACCCGGGCCGAAGGCATTGGCCGGTATACCACTGACAAAATTGACCCCGTACTGTTGGCGGTACGCCTGACACAATTTGATACCAGCGATTTTGGCAACAGCGTATGGTTCGTTGGTAGGTTCGAGGGGACCGGTCAGTAATGACTCTACCCGCATTGGCTGAGAGCAGTGTTTAGGATAACTGCACGAACTTGCCAGGTAAAGCAACTTATTCACACCGTATTTATGGGAGTTTTTGATTGCATTACATTCAATTAAAAGGTTGTCAATCATAAGATCGGCGGGGTATTTCTGATTAGCTTCTATGCCCCCTGATTTGCCTGCTGCCAAAAATACATACTCGGGATGTTCTTTCTTGAAAAAAGAATCAACCTGCGAAGGATCTGTCAGATCGGGCTCTTCTCCCGGCATACCAACGATATTAGAATATTCCTGCCGTTTCAGTTCACGCAGTATAGCTGCCCCGATGAATGTTTGACTGCCGGCAACGTAGATCTTAGAATTTTTCTCCAACAGTTATTACCTTTTCATTTCAGCAGCAATTTTTAAGACAGTTCTTGTTAATATAACATTCTTGTACGTTATGAACTGGTCTTATCCATTCACTTTAGGCTGATTTAATAGCTTCCTACAAAGTTTATGCGTGAGCATCTCGTTAATATGCTGAACTACTTCAGCCCCAAATTTTTCTTCGATCATGTTAAGATACTGCGGATTCGAAAAATATTCTTGAAAGGCCTGATCCCGAAAGAGCAATACTTCCACATTTGATAGATGTTTCGTTGGCAACGGAAATGTGTCTTCGCTGAGCTGAGAAAATCCAAGCCAGTTGTCAGGCATTTCAACACCGTTTTTCACACTCTTTTCATATAGCTTCGAACCGGGATAGGCCATGGTCGAATAAAAATTTGCGTATTCACAATTAAGATCTTTGGCCAGATCAAGGGTTGCCTGCATTGTTGCATGGTCATCGTCAGGAAGCCCAAACATATAATTGCCGATTATATAAATGCCAACCTTTTTAGTCATCTCTATTGCCCTGACTATGGCATCCTGTTTGAATCTCCCTTTATGGACTCCATCTCGCACCTCCTTGCTTCCCGACTCAATTCCATAGGCCAGCCAATTTATTCCCGCCTGTTTCATTTTCTTTAATACTTTTTCATTTACAGTGTCCACTCGGGCATAGGCCCAAATATTTAAATCGTATCCACGTTCAATAAGCAGGTCACAAAATTCCAGAACGCGGTCTTCTTTTAACACAAAGAGTTCGTCAAGAAATTTGATATTCTTTACGTTGTACTGTTGCACTAAAAGATCAATTTCTTCAACGACTTTTTTTGGACTGCGAAAACGGATGCGGGGCTTGCCATCATAAAGCGCACGAACATTGCAGTATGTACAGTTATAAGGACAACCCAAACTTGTATAAATTACCGCATAAGGCTGTCGTTTGTCGAGATATTGAAAGCAGTGCCAGTTATGTGCCCGATAAAGTTGCATTGGCAATAAGTCCCATGCTGCAAAAGGGAGTTCATCAATATCTTTGAGAAGCTTTCCCCACCCATTAGATATAATCTGATCACCCCGCCTATGCCAAAGGCCGTCAATCTCATACTTTTCATCATTAGACTTCAGTGAATCCACTAATTTTGGAATGGTGTAAAAACACTCTCCCCTGCATACGAAATCAACAGGTTCTTCCATGAGCGTCTTTTCGGGAAGTGCCGAAGGATGAATGCCGTATAGAAACGTTTTAATGTTAGAAACCTTGCTATTCAAGTTATTCAGAAGTTGACTGATAGCCGGCATTTTTGGCGTTGAAGAAGCTGATGGATTTGCGCCTATTGCGCTAATTCCCACCAACAATGGATTATACTCAGCGATCTTATCGGCAGTATGTTCCTGAGACCACCCCTCGGCATCGGCATCCATTATTGCAACCGAATACCCTTTTTCGCGTATGAACGCCGCCAACAAGGCAGACCAAATAGGGGGTTCACATGCAGCTAATGAATCGCCCAACTTTCCATACACCTGTTTGTGGCTGCTCGGATTGACAAGCAACACATCTAATCTATTCATCTAATTATCCTTCATTCCAGCATTGCCGTTCCTGTGTCGGTTTATGCTTTTCACTTCACGAGTTTGCGCACTGCCGTTACAATCTCAGGTATTCCAGCATAAAATGCTTCCTCAAGAGTATAACCGGCTGGCGTTGGAACATCGGGACACGCTACACGCAAAATTGGTGCCTTTAAAAACGGAAATCCTTTTTCAACAATCAGCGCGGAAATCTCGGCTGTAATTCCCCCTGTTTTCCACCCGGTGTCCGCCACCACAACCCGTCCTGTCTTTTTGACAGATGTGAGAATGAGTTCCTCATCCAAGGGACGAAGCGTTCTCAGATCGATAACCTCTGCGTCAATACCGTCTTTTGCCAGCTCCAAACCTGCGTGGTATGCCTCAGTAACCATATAAGAGGCGGCAATTATGGTTATATCTTTCCCCGGCTTTCTTATAATGCCTTTGCCGATGGGAACGCGGTATGGTTCTTTGGGAACAAACCCCTTATGTCTGAAGTTATAGCGGTGCTCGAGTATTATTACAGGGTTATTATCGGCTATAGAAGATAGCATGAGCCCTTTTGCATCGTAACAGGTGGCCGGCATAACAAGTTTCAACCCAGAGATATGCATAAAGAGCCCCTGAAGGGCCTGTGAATGTTGTGCTGCAGATCCCCAGCCCCGCCCGATACAAGCCCAAATAACAAGCGGAACATTGACGGCGCCTCCGAACATGAAATGCCATTTAGAAGCGTGATTTACGATCTGATCCATTGCAAGCAACAAAAAATCCGGCCGGTTATGAAAATAAACGGGACGCATGCCTCCGATTGCAGCACCAACTGCAATACCGGTCAAACCATTTTCAGCCAGGGGTGTATCAAAAACTCGTTCCCTGCCATATTTCTCATGGAGATTCAGGGTCGCACCAAACATACCTGATGGATCATCAACGCCCTGCCCCATAACAAAGACCCTGGGGTCAAGACTTAAGGCTTGATCCAGTGCTTCGTGTATTGCCTCTGCGTAGGAAAGGCGGCGGCCCGAATTTTCGGACTCGTGGTAGAAATCTGGTTCATTCAATTCAGATGTGATTTTTAACCACGGTTCGTATCGACTGTTCTCTTTATTCAGTAGTTCTCGATTCATCTTAGATAATTGCATAATCCTACTCATTAAATAGATAAAGTGGCAAATCTTCTCCTCGGGGGAGAGAACTCTCATGCGCAAAGTGAAATGCTTCATCAATTTCAAGGTCTATGTCATTTTCCATATCTGTAATATCATTTTGCATAATCAAACCTTTCTTCAACAAATCTCTGCAAAAGGCCGTAACGGGACATTTTGATTCCCAGGAACTGATTTCTTCGGCAGACCGGTATCCCAGCTTAACATCCGAACCTGCGCCGGCGTGACCGCGCATCCTGTAAGTTTTACATTCAACAAAAGATGGTCCCTGCCCATTCCGAGCCCGAAGAGCAGCTTCTCTTGTAGCTTCATAGACTTCCAGTACAGCATTACCATCTACTGTTTTAGTGAACATGTAATCAGGTGGAGTAGCATGGAAAATAATCTCACCAGCCTGACGGGCTGAAATATGCGAGCAAACGGAAAACTGGTTATTTTCATAGATGTATATTACAGGCAATCTTTTAAGAATTGCAAAATTGATGCTCTCGTATAGAACTCCCTCATCAGCAGCTCCGTCTCCCAAAAAAACAACACTCACGCGGTTTTGTTTTTTCATATGAATGGCCAATGCCAGTCCTGTTCCTATCGGAATGCCACCGCCGACAATAGAAGAGCTTCCCATATGTCCTACCGATGTATCGACTATATGCATCGAACCTCCGCGCCCCTTGGAACAGCCGGTTTCACGACAGTATAATTCAGCGATCAATCCCTTAAGATCACCGCCTTTAGCAAGATAATGACCATGACTGCGGTGGCTGCTCGATATATAATCTTCCTTGTTAAGGTTGGCGCATACACCGACAGCTATTGCCTCCTGCCCGATACATAAATGAATCGGAGTCTTCATCTCGTCCAAATGGTATAGAGACTCAATGCGAAGTTGGACATTATGAATTCGGAGCATATCATGATAGAGTCTTAATAATGTTTCTCGGGGAAGTTTCATATCCACCGCTCCTATCCCTTTTGACTATACTCAAGTTCTTCAAATGCTTGCACTGACTGCATGGCACGTTCTCTTTCTATAATAGAGTAATCTTCTTGATTATTGAAAAACACAATTTGACTTCCGGAAGACTCAAATTTGAACGGCACATAAATTAGTTTATTGAGTTTCTCCTTTACCTTAATCTGTTTTTCCGGAGGAACAAAAAGCAACATGAATCCTCCACCTCCGGCCCCTGTCAATTTGCCCCCTATAGCACCGGCTGACCTTGCCATATTATAAATTTCATCCACATTTGAATTTGATACTTTCTTGCTCAAGGACCGTTTGGTCTGCCAGGCCTCATGCAGCAACTTACCGAAGCCGGCAATATCCTTATCCTTATTTAAAACAGTAATGCTTTCCTCAAGCAAATCATTCAATATACGTAACTGTCGCTTTTTATCCTCGATACCGTTAACATAACTTTCAGCAACATCTGAAGCCGTACGGATAATTCCAGTATAAAAAAGCATCAAATGTGAATTCAGCTCGTTAATGCGTTCCTGCGTGAGAGTCATTGGCCTGATAGAAATTTCACCACCTGGAGAAAATTCTATAATATTGAATCCTCCATGAGCAGCCGATACCTGGTCCTGAGAGCCCACTGTTTCTTTGAGAATTTCCTGTTCAATGTAAATGCTTTCCTGGGCAAGCTTGTGCTTGCCTGGCATCTGACCTTTCAGTGCGTAGAGTGCATGAAGTAATCCTACGGTAAAAGAGGAGCTGGATCCCATGCCGCTCCGGGCAGGCAGATCTCCATCATGATGAATCTCTACACCGCGATCTATATTTAAAAAACGTAAGGTCTCACGAACAGACGGATGAGATATCTCGTCAACTGTTTGACAATTTTCAACCTTAGAATAAACCACGCGGATCCTGTGTTCAAAGAATGGCGGAAGGTAACGACAGGTAAGATAGCAGTATTTATCTATCGTGGTAGCTAATACCGCACCGCCGTGTTTGCGATACCATACAGGATAATCTGTACCACCACCAAAGAAAGAAATTCTGAACGGAGTTCTGCTAATAATCATAGGTCTTCACCTCAATAAGCGTTATTTTCAACAACCTTTATCTTGCTTTCACCAAAAAATTTTTCTGCTTTAATATAGGATTCAGGTGTGCCGATATCAATAAACCTGCCTTTGCACTGATACCCAAAAAGCCCATCGCCCACCAAAGGAGGAAAAAATTCCCGTTCCAGCGAAAACGCTTTCCCCGAAGGGATCGACTTTAAGAGCAATGTCCTCACGAGGTATACCCCTGCATTTATCCAGCCGGCTCCTTTGGCCATTCCTTTCTCTTCAAAAACCAGGATGCTTTCATCTTGTCCTACCTTCACCATTCCATACCGGCTTATATCAGGCACTTTGGCCAACAGAAGAGATGCCTTTCGATGTATTTGGGAAAACCAGTCCACATAGGAGTTCAAGTCAGCATGAATGTATGAATCCCCATTCATGACTAACACAGAGTCGGATTTGATAAGTGACAATGCTAAACGGAGTGCCCCACCTGTGCCAAGGGGCTCTTCTTCTTGGGAATACAACAGATATAAAGACTTATATGCATCCCCATAAATTTCCTGCACCCTGCTCCCCATATAACCGGTACACAAGATTACTTTCCGGGCACCTGCAGAGGAGAGCTGATCCAGCAGATATGTCAAAAATGGGCGGCATAGAACCTCTGCCAGTACTTTTGGCCTATCCGAAAGCACAGAACGTAATCGAGTGCCCAACCCTCCTGCTAAAATTACCGCCGTTATGTCGAAAAGCTTTATCGTTTTTCTCCTTTTTTCCTTTTGAGCCTTCACCTTTGAGCTTTCAGCTTCTCCATCAAACGTTGGCAAATTTATTCGGTTTGAGGATTTTATAGCCCTTTAAGAGTTCCTGTATCCCAGTGTCGAGTGTATGGTCTGGCCTCCACCCCAGGGACTCAATCTTTTCGTTGCTCACAAGGTAATCGCGCTTATCCGGATCTTCGCCAACTGCTGCTGAATGAATGTAGAACTCGGGAACGTACTCTTTGATCTTCTCGCAGAGCTGCCTCTTTGTCAGATTAGCAGAGCTCAGACCTACGTTGAATGGCTGGCCTTTCATTTTGTCGTAATTCTCTATTCCAAAAATAAATGCCTTGGCTACGTCTCTGATATGGATATAGTTCCTGCGGAAATGTTCTTCAAAAAGAATAATGAAGAGATCCTTATATGCGCGGTATGTAAAATCATTCACTAAGAGATCCATCCTCATCCTTGGGCTCATGCCAAAGACCGTAGCTAAGCGGTAAGTGATGGCATTGCCTTTATCGAGGAGCGCCTTCTCCACCTCTACCTTTGTCCTGCCATATTCTGAAATAGGACGCAGTGGCGATTCTTCTGTACAGTATGCGTCTTTTTCGCCGATCCCGTACCCGCTGTTCGTTGTCGGGAACAGAACCATTTGTGATGTAGATACCTTTGTTACGATATTCATATGAGCATCATAATTCACCAAAGCAGTGACTGCAGGATTGATCTTACAGGCTGGTGCGCCAACTATAGCAGCCAAAGGAATTATAACATCAAATTGGGAAATAAGTTCTGACATCAGGCTTTCATCACAGATGTCGCCCTTGATGAAATCAAATTTAGGATTCCCACAACACTCCAAAAGCGAATTCTGACCATGCATAAGGTTATCGAGAACAGTTACTTCATACCCCTCCTCAAGGAGCCTCGGAACAAGAATAGAACCAATATATCCTGCTCCCCCAGTCACCGCAATTTTCAACTTCGGCATTTCAACCCCCTTATTCAAAAGTATTCAATTTGGACTCATATTCTTCTTATCAAGCTAATATTTCCCGCTTAGACTCTTCAGACGATTCGACCTTCTCCTCCAAAGACTTCTTGTCGGCCCCCTCGTCCGCCTTGGTATCAAGTCATCTAAAGAAACGGTCGTCAATCCTCCACACCTCCAGAATAGAAGCCTCTGAGAGCCAGAGCTCCTCAAGCAAGAGCAAAAATAACAAAGTGATTATTTATGTAAACAATCCTAAAGTTTTCTTCCAAACCGCCTAAGTGCGAGTGTTTGATATGGCTCCTGTTCATCACAAAATAATCTATATCGTATTTCTTACACAATCTTTGTAGTCCATAAGGACTCATAGTGTAGTATGCTGACAACATCTTATTATGCAACTCATCTCCATAAATGAATGTTTTCGAGTTTTTTATATCTTCTGCCGTAATTGTCTCAATATCTATCCCAAATTCCCTCATCCTTTTTAAACCTTCTTCGTACACACGCAGATCAGGGTTATAAGCAATGACGGAATAGCCCCATTCCCTCAAATTCCCAAAACTGCTTCTTTCCGAAAAATCTCGCCAACCATAATAATGAGATGGATCAGGCATGAATAGTGCGTCCTTAGCCGTATTATTCTTGGCCCAAACTTGAGCGGCCAAATAGTCGGTCGTGATTCCCGCACTTGACGCATGCCATTTTTTATAACTATACTCCATCCTAATGGGGGACCTAGAACTTACCCAAAGAAAGTGGACACCAAAACCTAACTGAGAGGAGGTGTCCAAGTGGCAAGAATGAAAGGACCTAAAAAGACAAACCGGTACCCGGACGAATTTAAGATCAAAGCGG
>SDBT01001628.1_pt1 | contig 39921 bp, 27 predicted proteins | sample 2277101 | NCBI WGS metagenome assembly SDBT01 (sample SAMN10404973, study PRJNA504765) | marine sediment metagenome | isolation source: marine sediment core GS10_PC15, 103 cmbsf | place: Arctic Ocean: Southern Knipovich Ridge | collected 2010 | reverse complement strand
TGGCATATTCCTTATCGACTATTAGTTAATTTTTTCCCTTTGATGATTTCCAAGGTTAAAATGCGTTAATTTAATAAATAAAAGGTACAGGCGGTGTTCAACAATTTAGACGAAATCTCTTATTTTCTTACAGAAAATATTTGAAAATGATGTAATAATGATTTCTAGAATTGGAAACTCGTAAAATATTGTTGACCAATACTTTTTATCCACCCTATCATTCGGGTGGCGATGCTATTCATGTTCAACAATTAGCGTCTCTGCTTGCTAAGGAGGGTCATGAAATACATATTATTTTTAGTGTAGATGCGTATGAGGCAAAACAATTTAGATCAAAAGCAAAGGGTGGTAAATCCGAACAGAGTAAAGATCAAGTATTCACTTATCCTTTAAGATCACCAATATCATTTTTTGAACCAATCAGTGCCTATAGTTTAGGTTTTTCACGTTGGATAACAAAAAAAATGGAGGGAATCATAAAAAAAATTAAACCTGATGTGATTCATCACCACAATTATTCCTTACTGGGTAATAGAATCTTTAAACTAAACAAAATGGTGGACGTTTCTCTCCTAACTCTTCATGATTACTATCCAGTCTGTCAGCAAAACGCTCTACTGAAGTTTAAAAGAACAATTTGTGTTTCTCCAGAATGTTTAAAATGCTCTTTTTTCATTAAAAGACCTTATCAGTTTTGGAGACATACTCCGATTAACTCTTCAATCCTAAAGAATGATTTTATTATCTCGCCTAGCGTTTTTTTACGGGATATTATTTTAGAACGATCTGATCTTAGAAGCAAATTGAAAGATAAATTCAAAATTATCCCCAATTTTTTGAACCCTGTTACACCAGATTCAAAAGAGGAATATAGAAAAAAATTGAAAGATTATTTTGTTTTTTCTGGGAAAATTACCTTTATCAAAGGGATTCACAGATTATTAAACTCTTTTTCAAAATTTTCTAAAGAGTTTCCAGACATTAATCTTGAAATTATTGGGAATGGAGACTTATTACCACACTATAAGAGAATTATTGGGCCTCTAAGAATTGGTAACAAGATCAGTTTTCATGGCAAACTAGATTATAACAGAAACCTTCAATTAATTAAATCTGCAAAAGGACTTATTCTTCCATCTATCTGGTTTGAGAATTGTCCAATGACTTTAATAGAGTCTATTTTTTTGAAAACAATACCAATTACAACTAATTTAGGGGGAATGAGGGAAATTGTTATGAGAGTGAATAAGAACCTTCTTATAGATCCTAATAATTTTGAAACAAGTCTATCAGAAATCATGAAATCGGTAATTACAGGTAAAATTAAGGTAAAATCCTCAGATTTTGAAAAAGTATTTCATAAATATTATTCAACGAAAGCCTTTCTCAAGGAATATTACAAATTGATCAAATTTTAAAAATCGATCATTTTCATGCTTTAACAACCTATATTATGAATCAATTTAATCATTTATTACTTAATGCGTTTTTTTAGAAGAAGAATGTAAAATAATAAACAAAATGAATTAGAATAACAGAATCCAATCCCTAAATGTGATAAATAGCTCCATAATTGAAGGAAAATATCTTAATGAAAGTCTGTATGATTACATCGTCTTTTCCACGGTATATTGGTGATGTTTGGGGGCCATGGATATTTGAATATTGCATTCAACTAAAGAATATAGGTTGTGAAGTTTTTGTACTTTGTCCTAGAACGAATGCCAATGGTGAGAAACCTTTTGAAATAATGAAAGGAATTGAAGTTCACCGTTTTTCATATTGGCCATGGAAAAAATGGCAAAATCTAGCAAGTCCTCCTGGAATCATCCCAAATTTAAAATCTTTTAAGATAACAAAATTTCAGATTTTTCCATTTCTATTCAAAGGTTGGGTAGAATTGTTAAATTTGGTCCAAAAAAAACAGATCAATCTAATTGTTGCCCAATGGGTTATTCCTTTTGGATTTTTAGGAATATTGACTAAAAAATTTACTAAAACACCTGTATTAATATCTGCACAAGGCGCTGAATTCTATATTAATAATCGTTTGATGTATTATTTTATCCGTGAAACAATGAACAGATCTGACTTGGTACTCCCAGTTTCTTTTCATATGAAGAGGCTCGGGTTATCTTTCCATATAAATAAGGACAAATTTCACGTTATTCCAAATGCTGTAAATGCTAAAATCTTCAATCGGACACGACCTCATACTACACGCAATCTGTTCCAATTTTTAACAGTAAGGAGATTAGTTCCTGAAAAAAGAGTAGAGGATATAATTGAAGCCTTTGCTAACTTCAAGAAGAATCATAAAAACGTAAAGTTAACAATAATTGGGGATGGACCAGAAAGAAATAGATTAGAGTCATTAACAAGAGAATTGGGTTGTGAAGAATATACAGAATTTCTCGGTTTTGTAAATAATAACGATCTACCGTTTTATTATAATGAATCAGATGTTTATATTTTATCAAGTGTTCAAGAGGGTCTTTCTCTCACACTATTAGAGGCGATGGCCTCTGAATTGCCAGTTATTTCAACAAATATCGTTGGAAATCCAGAAGTTATAGTTCATAAAAAAAATGGTTTCTTAGTTTCTTCGAAAAATCCTTCGGATATCGAAGAAGGAATGAATTACTTTTATAACAATCGTAATGAATTAAAATCTTTTGGAAAGGCGTCTAGAAATACTATTCTTAAGGGATTCACTTCAAAAAAGGTTGCTAAAGAAATTCTTAAAATATATAAGAATATAATTATACAAACCTAGGAAATATGTTAATAACAAACTAATTCATTTTTTTCATGTCGAAATGCTTTTATCACTATAATTATTTAATTCTTCGACTTAATGTATGATTTTATGTAATCAATTCCTATAATATCTAAGTTATATCTTTTTATGGCAAATTCGAAGGCAGTATTAATTATTTCAATTTTTTTGGCGTCATTTTTTTTGAGAATCTTATATATTGAATCTGCTAGCGCCATTTCGTTTTTTGAGGGGGTTAATTCACCTAATTTCCCATGTAATAACATTTCTGGTACGCCTCCTACTTTTGTAGCGATTATGTACAATTTTTCTTTCATTGCTTCTAAGATACTTATGGGAAAACATTCAGAAATGCTTGGTAATAAGAAATATGAGGATTCACGAAATATTTCCCTTTTTTTCTCTTCATCAACGGTTCCAACAAATTCAACATGGTCTCGAAGATCTAATGTGTTTGCTATGTCATTTAATTCAGCTAATTCCGACCCAGATCCAACTATAGAAAACTTAAATTGTACTTTTCTGTCTTTCAGAAGTTTACATGCTTTAAGGGCATATTTTAATCCTTTTACGGGATGTAATCTACCAATAAATAGGATATTATTTGAGAATTTCTTTGATTCAATTAAACCATTATCAAACTTAATTCCATTTGGGATTAAGTGAATCCTATTCAATGAAAATCTCATTACCTGAGATTGAGAAAACTCTGTTTGTACAATAATATCTTGATTAATCTTAAGTGCAATTTTTAGCTTCAATCTCTCAAACTTATTTGTGATATTATCTAAATTTGACTGTACCGATATGAATGAAGATGATTTTAGTAAAAATCCTGAAATTCCGCTAACAATGCCCCCTGGGAATCTAGTTTGAGCATGTATAATATGAGGACGAATTTTTATGCAAGTAATGATACCAAAAATGATATAGCTAATAGCCCAGAGTATGCTATAAGTATTTGATCTAGTGTCTTTTTTATAAGGTAATCCAACCCTTCTAACTGATATACCTTTAACATTGCTTATAGTATTGTGTTTTGGTAATTTTCTTGTTAGAATTGTTACATCGACACCTCTACGATAAAAATTCTTCGCTAGATTTAATGTGAGAATTTCTGCTCCTCCAAAATGGTCAGGGGGGAGGTCATTTTGAATTAATACTATTTTCATTTTAAAGATCTAGCCTTTTTTGACGGTTTTTTATTTTAAATACGCTTTTAATGACGTCTTTTCGGAACTATTTTAAGGTTTGAAGAATTTTTCTCTAAAGAATTAATGAATTGCTTCTATAAATTGTTTTAATATGAAAAATAAATAATTTGTTGAACATTAATGATTTCAAGAAATCGAAACATGAAATAGATGAATCAGGAGATATAGATACATTAGGATGTAAATTGCTTTTTTGCTTTCTTTTCTGATTTAAAAGTTGAAAATATAATAGTACAAATACCTAAATCGTCAAATCTAATAGCCAAGAGAATTTCTAGATATTAATGCCTCTGATTTGGGATATGTATATAATTAAGTCAATAGGGAATATAATATGAGTATAAATTATTCACTTTTGATTTTCTATTTGCTCCATAGCTGTGATTCGATTTGAAAAGGCAAAATTTAACGCTAATTGCTTATAGAATGAGTATTTTAGCAGTACTAGTTTTATTTTTGCCTATAATGCTATTTAATATTGTTTCATCTGAATTTTATGCTGAAGGTTATGGTTCAGATAAGTACAAGTTAGTTCAATATCCTCAAACTGATTTCAATTCGGAATATCAAGCACCAAAACGAATACCTATCCAATTTTCAAATAGTCAAAGTTCTCTTAATGATTCGATTAAAATAAAAGGTAATGTAAATTTTACTGATCAAGTAAGAATAAGAGGTTGGCATGGGAATGGAACTAAATCAAATCCATATATAATTAATAACCTTAATGTTAGTAATCACCACAATTCAATTGATATTGAGAATACTGATTTATACTTTAGCATTATTAATTGTTCATTAATCAATGGAACTAATGGGATTTTACTAACCAACGTGAAAAATGTTTTTATTTTCAATAATATCATAGAAAATAATATTGGATATGGAATTCAAATCCAGTCATCGATCAATATCACACTTCACAATAACACAATTTCAAATAGCTTACAAGGGATTCAACTCTATTTTTCTAAGAATATAACCATTTCTAATAATCGTATTTACGATAATAAAGGAGCAGGGGTCTCTATTTTTTCCTCTAGAACTAATCAGGTGATAAATAATTCTTTAATTAATAATGGCTTAATTGTTAATGGTACTCATATTAATGATTTTCAGCAATTTAAAGTAGCTAATAATTCTGTTAATGGAAAACCTCTGATTTTTTGGTTTAATAGGATTGATGGGGATATTCTAACAGATGTAGGTCAAGTAATTTTGATCAATTGTACTTCTGTGAGAATTTCAGACCAAAAAATCACAAATGCTACTATTGGATTGTATTTAGCTTTTAGTACAGACTTATTAGTAATAAATAGTTCTTTTAGCTACAATAGTAAATATGGAATCTATCTTTTTAATTCGACAAACAGCGTTTTTACAAATAATCTCATCTCTCATAATGGTATTAATGGCATTAGTTTAGAATTTTGCTCTACAATAACCATATCTGCTAATTTTATCTTCGATAATCTAGATGGTATATTTCTAGCGTCTTCAGACTCGAATAATGTTCTTAGTAATTTTATCTATAACAATAAGAATGGATTCGACTTCTTTTTGTCTAGCAATAATTCTCTGGCAAAAAATACTATTTATAACAATGAAGAGGGTGGAATTTACTTTTTATCTTCAAAAAATAATCGAATTCTAGACAATTTCCTAATTAACAATGGTTTTGTTGTTAATGGTACTCAGATCAGCGATTTTTGGCAAACTGAAGTCAAAAATAACCTTGTAAACGGAAAACCTCTGGTGTATTGGTATAATGTGACAAATGGAGATATTCCGAGGGATGCAGGTCAAATAATCTTATTAAATTGCAAAAATTTAATTATTACAAAACAGAATTTGATTAACGCGTCTTTAGGTTTGTTTGTTGCTTTTTGTACAAATTTAATTATTACAGAAAACACAATATCCTATAATAACCGTTTTGGGGCATATTTTTTTAATTCATCAAATAATTCAATATCATCTAATTTAATAAACAATAATAAGATTGGTATAAGTCTATACAATACTGGTAATAATGATATTGATGACAATGCATTATTTAATAACGGATTATTTATTTTTGGAGATAAAATTGAACATTATTTGCAAAAAAACGTATCTAACAATACAATAAATGAAAAAAAATTGGTTTTTTGGCAAAATAAAAGGAATACGATTATTCCTCAAAACACTTCTCAAGTTATTCTATTAAATTGTTCATTTATTGAAATAACAGGATTATATTTATCAAATGTACCAACCAGCGTCTTTGGAATACGTTGTTCAAATTTAACTATATCTAGTAACAGGATATTTAGTAATCTTGAAGGAATAAAACTGATAGATTCAGTGAATATAACTATAAATGCCAATTTCATTTTTAATAATGAGCAAAATGGTATCATATTCGAGAATTCTAGTAATAATATTATTGTAGAAAATTCAATTTCACATAATGGTTTTAGCGCCTGTGTGCTAGTTAGATCTACTGATAACACCGTTTCAACGAATTCTATGTATAATAATAGTTATTATGGAGTAGTCTTGGATTTATCACATGATAACTGGATTTCTAACAATTTTATATCAAAAAACCAAAAATACGGGGTTGATATTGACCATTCTGAGAATAACACAATCAGTAAAAATAACTTTATTGGCAATAATCCAGATGCTGATTCTCAAGTAAAAGATCAAGATAACGAGGGCAGAACAAATCAATTTTCAAATAATTACTGGGAAGATTGGGGTAAAATAGATAAAAATGATGACGGAATGATCGAAGAGACATATCAAATAGATGGATCATCAGACAATACAGATCCATTACCTAAGATTGAGCCTATATCTATACATATTTACTTGCTAACAACACCAGTAATTAAATACCCTAAAGTGGGATCAATCCTTCAGGATATCGTTTTATTAGAATGGGAGGTTTCTTATAGTTACAAACCTCAAACTATTTATTATGTCATTTATTATACTACTACTGAGTTACCTTATATATGGAGTGTTTTAGTTACAAGTTTAACAAATTCTTCCTATAATTGGGATACTAGACTAGTTCCAGATAGTTCTAACTATAAACTTGCTGTCGTAGCGTATGATCCTGAGAACTTGAGGGCAATCCATGTTTTATACAGCTTTTCAATTCAAAATGAACTATCTACAGGACTGACTGGACTAACCTTACTAAAAATACTAATTATTCTAAATTTAACTATGATTCTATCTTTTTTATTCATTTCAAGTTTCGTTTTTTTTGGTACTAATCTTCGCTTCACAAGGAGAAATTGGTTTTCTAAGGATTTTATTCTTAATTATTTACAACACGATCTCAAAAGTTCGATAATAAGAGGAAAATGGATACTTTTAGCAATCATAACGGCATTTTTTCTCTCAGTTTTAAGAGCTTTGATTTTTGATCCAATACTGGTAGTAAATGATGGATATGATAGTTATGCTATTGGAATAAGGTCTTTTCTCTTCAATTTCTCTTCACCTGTTGATGAAGTACCTCAACCAAAAATACGATTTAGAATAACTTATCCTACTATCATAGCAATTCTTTTACCATCTTCAGCCCCTTTAGATATTATATTCATTGGGCGATTAATATCTATTTTATCATTTTTTCTATGCATCTATTATTTGGGAAAATTAATAGAACACTTCAAATCAATATCAGAGACGATAAACAAAGAAAGAATTCTCATCGTCTTTATTCTAAACCCCACAATAATTACGAACATTGTTCGGTTTGAAACAGATATATTATTCTTGGGGTTGTCTTTCTATATTCTTCACAATTATTTAAATTTCATCGATCATAAATCAAGTAATATCCAAAAATTAAGTTTAGTATTAGCAATTGTAATTTTCCTCTTCACCCGAGAGGTTGGCATTTTTTTGTTTTTTTCTCTACTTCTTCATTATTTCATTTTCATTCCCCGAAAATTTAAATATCTAATCATTTCCATTTCATCTGTCTGTATAGTGATTGGTTTTTGGCTAAATATCCTCCAAGACTTCATATTCTATGCACTTTGGAGTGCCAGTACATATACGTACGCTTATGAGATAATTTATAAAAACAATTGGCTCGTAATTATTGATATAATCCTTTTGAAGGTTACCAACGAATACATTTTTTCAAAAACTATTGAATCGATTATATATTCCTTTTTTCCAGCTATTTTATTTTTCCTAGTAGGATTTTTCCGATTATATCTTACAGAAGATAAAATCGGGAGGAAGAAAATTCTAACAAATATTATTTCGATCTACTTTTCAATTTATATTATCTTCTATTTAGTACTAAAGTCTGGTAGGGGGTTAGACCGATTTTGGATTCCAATTTTAGCATTTCCTTTACTAATTCTACTCTATACAATCGATCTAAATGACTTGAAAAGCAGAATAATCCATTTGATAAGATATCGTTCCAATTCAATCAAATCTCTTACATTTTCTTCTGAACATGAACCTCCTAGTGATAATAAGGAAACACAAATAAACAATTTGAAGGTTAAAAATAAACTAATAATACCTAAGAGTACCTTTATCTTTATAATCATTATTCAATTAGCTATTTATCTAATACGTTTAATTCTTTCTCAGATAAGTAATCTGTTTATATTTGGTATAAGGTGATTTCATTTGAAACTGAATTAAATTCTATCAGCAAGTAATACTTCTGTTTGGAGGAAATTCTCTAGTTTTGTTCAATAATATCAATTATTGACTTAAAAAATCCAATTAAAAAACCTGCAATGACTGCAAGGATCCATAAGGGTTGCCAAACAATCATACCAGGGTACTCCTGGTGAATATTTGTTATCATTGTAAAGAGAAAATAGAACATGATCGTCATGAATACAGCTAAAAAATAGGCTAATGCCATACAAGAAAGAACAAATATGGTTTTATTTATTGAAACCATCCATGAATTGTTTATTGTGGAATTAGAATCTTCTATAGACGACATATTCGATACATCACCTTACAATTGATTTTTATACCATTTATTTGTAATTCTTTTAATAAAATACTTGAATAAATTTGATTGTAGTTTTACGATTTATCGAAAAAGATCTTGATAATACTAACGATATAATCAACATCTTCTTCGGTAAGATTTTGATGGAGTGGGAGAGTAGTGGTATTGTATCCATAATGATTTGCAACAGGAAGATCTCCACCTGAATAACCTAACTTCTTATAATAAGTAAATTGGGGAATAGGAGTATAATGAATACTTGTACCGATGTTATTCTTGCCAAGAAAATCACGAAATTCTTTTCTGTTTCCCCTCTTCAATAATACAGGTAGAATATGATGGGAATGATGAACATTCTCTGGTATCTTCTGAAATTGAATAGCATGACCAAGATTTTCTTCTTGAACGCGTTTTTTATAGTAGAGATATAATTCTTCGCGAATTTTGTTTGTTATATCCAATTTCTTCAATTGTTCAAGGCCAATCGCAGCTTGTAGTTCCCCGATCCTGTAATTATATCCTAATAAGGTCATATCATATAACTTATCCTCAGCTACTTCTTTTGATACATGTCTACTCCATGTTGATTTTGTTAAACCATGGCTTCTACGAATTCGTAAATTTTGCGCCATTTTTTCTTCTTTCACGACAATCATCCCCCCTTCACCCGTTGATAGATTTTTGTTGGAGAAAAATGAAAAACAACCAAATTCTCCAAATCCCCCGACATGTTTTCCTTTGTATTTAGCTCCGATTGCATGAGCAGAATCTTCAATCAACAATACATCATTATCAATACATATTTCGCAAATTTCATCTAATTCTACAGGGAGGCCGGCATAATGTACAACGATTATAGCCTTTGTTTTTGATGTTATTCGATTTCTTACCGTTTCTGGATCTATGTTCCAAGTAGCTGAATCAATATCCGCGAAAACTGGCTTACATCTTTCATAAAGAATGCAGTTTGTAGAAGCTACAAAGGAAATCGGCGTTGTAATTATCTCATCTTGAGCTTTAAGATTACATTCCATTAAAGATAAGTGTAAAGCGGCGGTTGCACTAGAAGTAGCAATGGCAAATGGATAATTTACATACTTGCTAAAATGATCTTCAAATTGAGTAGTAATTGGGCCCATTGTCATCCATTGACTATGTATTACTTTTGTCACTGCTGCAATTTCTTCATCGCCATAACTAAGATCTGAGACAAGTATTTTTTTATTCATTCTCTTTTATACCTTCTGTCATGTGAATCATTTGAAATTTGAGCTTTGCGAATAGGATTCCATATTTTCCTTTATCCATTGAACAGTTTCATCCAACCCCTTTTCTAGAGAAAAGGAATGATTCCAATCAAGATATTTCTTTGCTAGGGTTATATCAGCACAAAGACGTCTAACTTCACTTTTTTCTGGCCGAAGTTTATTCTTATCAAGTAATATATGAGCTTTTGGATTAATTTTCGCAATCAATTGCTTTGCTACTGATTCAATTTTAATTTCGCTGCCAGTACCAATATTAATTGCCTTTCCTCTAATGTTTTCATGGTTTTCTGCTGCGGAAATAAATCCTTTAACCGTATCTTTTACATATAAGAAATCCCTGGTTGTTTCAATATCACCAAGGTGAAGATCCTTTCCTTGTAGCAATTGCGTAATTATAGTTGGAATAACCGCTCTAGCTGACTGACGAGGGCCATAAGTATTAAATGGTCTTATTGTAACCACAGGAGAATTATATGCTAAGAAAAAGCTTTCAACTACCTTATCTGCAGCGATCTTACTTGCTGAATATGGTGATTGTCCTTTCTGAGGATGTTTTTCATCAATAGGGGTATATTCAGCGGTACCATACACCTCGCTGGTAGATGTATGAATTATAGATTCCGTTCCCATCTCTTTAGCTGCTTCCAATATATTCAAAATGAAATTAACATTATTATCAAAATATTCACGGGGATTAATATATGAATATGGAATTGATACCAATGATGCAAGATGAAAAACAATATCTATGCCTATAAGAGCTTTTCTTACAGCATAAGGGTCTTTTAAATCGCCATAAAATATGTTTATTTCTTTTAAATTTGGGATATATTTTAGATTACCTATTTTGCCTGAGGATGTATACCTTATAAAAGCTCTAACATCCGCCCCTAAACTATTTAACTGTTCTACGAGATGGCTACCGATAAAACCACCTGCGCCTGTTACAAGTACTGATTTATTTTGCCAGTTCATTTTATATAATTCCATATGAATTTTAAGGTTCTGATTTGACTAATAGACAAGTCTTCTATTTTTAATTACACATTCAGCATATTTGGAAGAAACTTAGATTTATTTTTTTCAAATATTTCTAAGGATCTATGGAAATCTTCTAAACGACCGATATCAAGCCACATACATTCTGGTTGGGTGTAGGTGTTTATTATCTCATTTTCATCTAATAAATTTTTAATTAAGTCAGGAAAATTTAGAAATTGATTATATGGTATATGATCGAGCACTCGTTTGTTAAAAACATAGATTCCCATACTTACTTGATAAGACATTGCTGGTTTTTCGATATAGTCAACTACTCGATTATTTTCTGTTTCAATGACTCCTAAATCAATATTTACCGTTTTATTATGTACAGCAATTGTAATTCCTGCGTTACTTTTTATATGGCTATCATAAAATTTTTTATAGTGTAAATTTGTTAAGATATCTCCATTCATAACTAAGAAGTTCTCATCTAAATCTTTAACTAAGCTTAAGGGACCCGCGGTTCCTAAATTTTTTTCTTCATAGGAATATTTAATATTGAAGCCGAGATCTTCCCCATTATCGAAAAAAGTTCGAATGTACCTGGCTTTATAGCCTAGTGCCAAAATAATTTCATTAAAACCAAAATGCTTTAACTGGTGTAAAATGACTTCTAGAATAGGAATATCGCCTATTGGCATCAATGGTTTTGGAAGAATCGTTGTATAGGGTTTTAATCTGGTACCTTCTCCACCAGCTAATATAACTGCTTTCAAATTAAAAGTCTCCATTTTAGGTTAATCAATTGATAAAGGATTATAATTTTCCAGATGAATTATCGATTTTTATCATTTTGATTGTGACTCACATTAACGATACAAAGTTTTTTTAATCGAATAAATACTTAGTTAAATTATTGTCCTCCCTTCTTGCTCGAATAATACTTCAAACAGCTTGAAGTCAGAATTTTCGTAAATGAGTGAAAAATATTGAGAGGATTCTAAAGATTGAAATAAAATTGATACTTGTCACACAAAGATTAGGTATTCATTCGGAACAGGTTGAAGTTCGTTTAGTAAGAATTTATGAACTGATGAAGAAGCCCATTTATGAGGTGAAAAATTAAATACGCGTTGGAATAAAAGTCAATTTCAACTGATAGGGATGGAAACTTGATTGAAATCCATAAATAAGCAAAATCAAAATTTAAAGGTTTTTTGCAGACTTAAATTAGAAAATCTAAAGAATATTGATTACTACATTCTAGTAATCATTTTAATCTTTACCTTACTTACCCTTATTAACTTAGATCATAGGGGGATTTGGTATGATGAAGCTTTTTCGATTGTTTTGGCTAGGAAATCTTTTGAAGAATTGATTGAAACAACAATTCAGGATACACATCCTCCATTATATTATTTTAATTTGAAGATATGGGTATCAGTATTTGGGGAGTCTGAATTTTCGGTTCGTTTTTTATCATATGTCTTTGCGCTATTTGTAGTGATCTTAACATATTATCTTGCAAAAAGGCTGTTTTCAGGGAATATAGCAATTCTTTCATCAGCATTTATTGCAATGAATCCATTTTTCATTCAATATGTCAGAGAAGCAAGAATGTACTCTCTTTTTTCATTATTAGTCATGGTTTGTATGTTTTTATTTTTTGATCTTACTGAAAATCCTTCAATAAAGAAAGGGATTGTCTATTCCATCTCTCTAGCTTGCATGTTATATACTCATAACTATGCACTCTTTGCAATCGCGATTCAAATCATTCTTACATGCTACCTATTCGTCTTTGAAAAAGACATAAACAGAAAATATATTCTCTTTGTGTTTATTTTTCAATTACTTGCTTTAGTTTTCTATTTTCCTTGGCTTTTTGTTTTTTTGAATCAAATGAATTCCGTTTCTGGGATAGGGGGAGCAATTCAGAATCCGAATTCTGGCCACGTTATGAATACTCTAAAGCTATTCTGTTTTCAAGAAGAAATTATTTTCAGATTAATCTTAATAGCAATCGCTTTTAAAATTGCAATGGTTCGAGTTAACTTCCATTTTAAACGAAATGGAAAATTAACCTTCCCAAGGACTGAGTTTGATATAAAAACAAACAGAAATTTCATTTTTTCAATTTTTTTCTTTTTGTTTTTCATAGGAGTTCCTTTTTTTATCAGTTGGAAAAATCTTATCGGGTATTCTGTCTATGCACATCGATACACATTAAGTGCTCTCCCTTTTTTAAGTATGTGCACTTTTTATAGCATTTCTTCTTTGTACAATATAATATCCAACCATAGTTCATTTTCTGTTGATGAATTTTTGATGATAAAAAAAAATATCATTCCAGGATTATTTTTTGTGACAGTAATGATCTTTTCTTTAATTACTCTTTCTCATTTTAGTGTTCTATATTCAGATGATGGATATGGATATCGTGAAGCTGTTGAATTAATACAGAAGAACTATTATAAGAATGATACGATTTTACTTGAGGCCTATTTCACTGTTATAGCTTTTGATTACTATTCAAGAAATGCTCTTAATCACTCTTTTCATCCTATTGGCTTTGACGGGAACGAGACTATCAACGTTGTTGATTATTACTTACAGAATAGTCACGGACTATGGTATATAATGGCACATTCGCGGGATTATGACAGAATCGTGATTTCATGGGCAAAAGAAAATGGTTATCTTATCTTTACAGATAATAGTAGACCTGCAGAAATATATTATTTCACAATGCAAGATAATGTAACTATAGAGACATACCATATCTCGTAATAATGGAGTTATTTATGATGTCAAAAGCATTTTAAACTGGTATCATAACAAATAATCCAAAAATCTCCAGCTATAATGATAATAATGTTATTATGTGTATTGAGGTCGATAATCACTCATCAATACAAATCGTAGTGTGAGATCGATTAAACAAGCATTATAGGAATTGATGAAATCATTAAGGAAGCTCTATACTTATAAACAAGGAGCTATCATCCCTTCCTGCTCGAATATTACTTCAAACAGCTGGAAGTCTGAATTTTCGTAAATGAGTGAGAAATATTGGGAGGAATCCAAGGATTGAAATAAAATTGATTTTGATACTATTTCTGTTTGATAACTACTGTAATATATGTTGTATATATTTGGGACAACAATATAGCTTAATGAAAAGGTCACATTAATCACGTTTTCAATTTCTGGAATGTAGTTCAAAGGATTGTATAGGATTTCTACTATTTCTGAAATGTTTGTAAGAGTAAAAAACGGATCATTTGGGAAGACCGTTTGTTGGTAATAGATGTCAATAACGGGTTGTTTTGTAAAAAATTGTAACCCAGGTGTCCGTACTGCCATAATAGCTGCAAATGGTTGATTTTGTTGTTGAATAACTGTAACTATTTGTTGATATTCATCTCGATACTCATACTCATGAATGGCTTGAAATTGTGCGATGTCTCCCTGTGTATAAATCAGTATGTATGACTGGATAACTATTGGAATTAGAATTATTGCCATAATTAGTATTCTTTGGATCCATTTGAAACTAGAATAATAGTTAAATTGAATAATTGGTCTTATTGAATCTCTTTTTATGAAGAGAAGATAAAGTAGGCTGATACCAATTGCCAAAAGTATCAATATCTGAGGATTAGAATAGTAATCATAAGCAGATTGATTATAGCTCAATCCTACACTTTCCTGAGTTTGATCGGTAATAGAAAAAGACCCTAATGATGGAAGGTAATAAAAGCTAAAACAGCCCAAGAATGCAGTTATCACCAATAAAATATCTTTAGTTACTTGGTTTTGTAGATTATGAGCAATTCTATGAAATCCCCAAGAGATGCAGATTATCATCGGGATGATGATGGGCGTCAAATATCTAATTGAACCATTTAAGTAGTATGTGGACCAAATTGCGAAAAAAACTAAAACCCAAATAAGAGGTGCAGTAATTTTTCTATAAGACATAATTGCAGAAATTTTAAGGAAGATCCAAGGTAAAACAAAAACGGTTCCTAATAATAAAATCCCCATAGCCGAAATGAAATTTACACCATGCATTCTTTCTAAAGTATGCATTAAAGGATCTGAAGATTGAAGAGGGTAATTCCAGATGATATTCCTATCAATGAAAAAATATAAATTGTAGATTTCTTTACCAACTGCATCAGATAATGACATTCTATTTGTGAGCCAAAAACTACCCATGATTGTTCCAATACTAATGGGTATGAGTTGAAAATATGATTGAGAAGTGTTTCCTGTATTATCCTCCCTTAAAATTAAATATATTGCAGCTATTAGTGCAAAACCAATTGGTAAAATAGTCCCAAAGTATATTCTTGTACTGGCTTGTATTGATAAAAAAATTCCCAATAGAACTATTATTAGAATTCTAATAATTTTCAATGGTTTATTTGATGGAAGCCATAAAATAAGGATTATTGGTAGTGTCCAAGCATTTATTTTAGATAATAGTGATAAAATTATCCCCAACCCTAATAATAATCCAAAAATATGGTTCGATGGATTTTTGTACCATTTTAAACTAAAATAACAAGAGACAGAAAAAAAATATGCAAGATATAAATCCTGATAAAAAGCCCAGTAGTTCATTAACCAATATGTAAAGGGAAGGGTTAGTATGAAGATCGATGCAATCATTGCAATGGATTTATTGTCAAATAACTCAATACAAAAGTCATAAACTAAAAAAACTAGTCCTACTAAAAACAAAAAAGGAATTAATTGAATTAACATTGAATTTGTTGTGAAATAGATATATAAAAAAAGCAGAACATTAAATGGACTTTTCACTACTGGTAAAAACGACAGATAATTTGCTTCTGTAATTCTTTGCGTTTGAAAAAAGACCTCTGTTTCAGGAAAATAGTAATATAATGCATCAAATCCACGTAAGGGCAATAATAATTCAAGTATAAGATAATCAATTAGTAGAAATAAAACGAGAATAATTTTTATGTCCTTTAGCTGAGAGAATGCTTCAAGGCGAAAGTCTTCAAGTTTTGGCAAATTTTTCTTAAGAATGAGATATCCCAAAACGATAGTAATTACTAAGCCGAGTAAGTAATAGATTAGACACCAACTATAGAAATCAATTTCAAGTAGGGAGACTTGAAAAACAGAGATTGAAAGAATTCCATCAGGTTGTATCCCAATCCATGTAAGCGGAATAATAAGGATAGATGAACCAATGAGCAGAATAACATTGAAATATTCAGTTTTACGGAGAGTAGATGACGTTAATCTACTCAACAAGTACCAAATTCCAGCTCCTACTGCGAGGATTGTGATAATTGGTAAAAAATCTAGAATTGAGACCATTATCTCGACCTTTTTCAATTAATAGACGGGTTAGGAAATTACATAAAGGTGTTATTGGAGGAAGTGAAATCAGAATATCTTTTTAATATCCTTGGAAAATGAAAAATTAACAACTATAATTGAAGGATTAATGGATATAGGATTGATTTTAATACTGAATCGTTTTTCATGCTTATTGTCAAGGTAATCTCGTGACTCATTAGATCTTCCTAGATATTTAACATGAAAATAAACTCTGGATGATTAGCGATTGTTTACTAAATTCCCAATTAGAATAATAGGTCGGAGCAAAAAACATTCATTTAGATCGATCATGGGTTTTGCTCTAATTATTTCAATGATTATCGCTATATCTGGAGTGATAGCAAGTTTTTCTGCGGAAATTTTTGGACTTACAGAAAAAGCTGGAGATTCTCCCAGTTTGTATATACAAACAACAAGTTCGAATGACGATATACCTGCAGAAGTTCTCGATCTAATTAATCATACTAATATCGTGAGTATGTTACCCATTGCGGAGCGAAAAACATCCGTTGTTTCGGATATTGGTCTTTTTAATGCATATTTAATCGGAGTAAACACATCTGAATTGTTTACCTATTTTCCTGGGTCATACATTTATGCAGGAAGACTCCCACGTGTAAATACAAGTTCTTTTGAATGTATTGTGGGAAAAAACATCAACCAACTTATTGGTTCCAGTGGGTTAAATATTTCAGATAATTCTCTAGACGTACAATATCATCTAGATGTTGTAGGATTGATTCAGGATGTAAGAGAGTTTCAGAACGCTATTATTGTTGAACTGCCAACTTATAATAGATTTTTCAATCAGAGTACTGATAATACTTTTTATAAAAGGATTATTTTACGCCTGAAAAGTGGATATTTTGTTGATGAAACTATATCAGATTTAGAAGTTCTTCTAAAGGAATATAAACAAAATCTGACAATAAATGCTGAACAACAAGCAGATGTATTTACAGAAAGCCTTTTCTATGATATTATAACTAAATTGAACCTCCTATTTGGAGTATTATTTATTATAGCGTTAATTCGGATTTTTCACGCAATTTCATGGTTTGTAAAAAAATATGAACGAGATTTACTGATTATGAGGGCAATGGGCTTATCTCCTAGTCAAGTGATCATTATCGTAGTAATAATATCTGTAATTATTGGTAATTTTGGCTTTTTTATGGGAATCCTATTAGGTGTGACTATTCCACCAATTCTGTTTGTTATATTAAATCTATCCTTAAAAAGTGATTATATGGTTCCACACTTTACTATTTCATCTTTTTTAGTACTATTGATTTTATCCAATTTAATTGCAACAGTAGCAGCTATTTATCCTGCTGTTATGATTGGGAAGAAGGCCCCATCTAAATTAACTATAGCGACTCATGATATAGATAGGTAGGAACATATTTATGGTACATCTATCTAATATAAACAAATTTGCTATCGTTAGGATAAAGATATTCACTTTTAAAGATCTCTGGCTATTTTTGATAGGGATTTTATTTGTTTCAGCTACTTCTGGAGCGATAGGTGCCTTTATGCTCGGTGTTGCTGAAAAAGAGTTCTTTATAGGAGAAGCGGAGAATATTCTTATTGTTTCCCAACCTGGAACAACCACACCTCTTACTGGTAAAGTTCCAGAATATCTTAAAAATGATATCCAAAAAGTATCTGGGGTAATGGAGACTAGTCCTGAAACAATATGTTTCAGTATTGCTCAAAATGTAAAAGTAAAGGCTGTTATTGTACGTGGAATAACACCAAATTTCACAAAGTTAACTCCTATTAATTTGATAGACGGTTCATGGTTTGATCCAATTTTTGGGGAAACAAATGAAGTACATACAAATGGGGCTGTCATAGGATCTATTTTAGCAGAGGAAATGAAAGTATCTTCTGGTGATACTATTCAATTTGCAAGTACTTTGGTAGATGCGGTAATAGAATTAGTAATTACCGGTATTGGTTATTCAGGTACTCCGAGTGATGATGGATTATTAGTACCCTTATCTATAGGAAAAATATTAGCAGGTTGTAGCGTTTCTCAAGTTTCTTTCATTCGTGTAATGGTAGATAATGATATCATATCAAAGGAAGAATTATCTGAACTATTAAGCAGTGAATTTGAAGTTCCAATATTTTTAAGCTCACAAGACCCAGATCTAATAAGTAAGATTAATGAGATTCCTATTGTAGCTTATACTCCTTCTGGTACTTATGTGGAAACCCTAACAATGGGGAATGACAGCAAAGCGGTATTTCGATTAAAATTTGGCACTTATGAATTCATTTCTACTCCACCAGGTGTTCAAAATTCTCCTATTTTATCGATTTTTGTTAACCAATCTTTCACTAACCCCTTTGAAATCAAAGTTGGGGCTCTGTTTTACGATCTTTCGTTGAATGTTACATATAATAATTATCCTGCTGATAATGCTTCTGTGTTAATTCAAGAAAAATTTCAATCTGAACAATTCTTCTCCAATTACACAAATTCTGAAGGTATAATTAATATTAGTCGCATCCCAGAGAACTTTTACATAATTTTCGTGAATAATGATAGAATTGAACGTAACATTACAATCAGATTAAACCATACTATGTATTTAGAAATCGAATTAGTAAGTTCTCTCACCTTGAAAATAGTTAATATAACTTCTAATCTTGAAGTTCAAGGTGGTAGAATAAGCATTGAAAACACTAGCTTCCTAGATGAGGAGTACTTGAGTGGAACACAAATTTTTCTTGATCCTCAAGAGTATAAGATTGAATTTGAGTTAAAAGGTGTAACTAGAGAATTCGAAGTGCTAGTAGAAGAACAAGAAAACGTAACAATATATGTAGGTAGGGCTTATCTTTATATTTGGGTTCGTATGGATAATGAAACTGGTTTAGAAAACTCTAGTGTAATTATTATGAAAGGTGGACAATTAATTTCTCAGAATTCGACGGATTCAAATGGACTCTGCTCATTTCAATTAGAAGTAGGATTTAACTACGATATTGCATCAATACCAGAAAATAATCAAACTAGAATCGATAATCGGAAGTTCTCTTTTCAAAAATCTTCAACTATTTACATTGATTTTCTTGACAGTTATCAGTTGGATGTATTAGTTTTAAATGGCACACTTGGAAATAGTGCTGGAAATGAATTAGTAGAATGTAACGTTACCGTATTCAAAGATGGTACCCCAGTAATATCAGAGTTAACCAATAACTCAGGAATGGTATCTTTTATATTCTCTGAATCTGGTATTTATAGGCTTATTGCAACGAAAAATGGTTATATATGGGATAAATCTTTTGGTATTTATTCTAAAGAAACAAGCTATAATGTTTATTTGGGATTAGTAAGTTTAATTGTGTCTACACAATCTATTATAGGAAATCCAATTGAAGGAGCAAAAATTTCCGTAATCTATGGCGATACGATTGTTGCAATTAATGTTACGAATGAACAAGGGCTAGCAACATTTTATTTCCCTAAAGGGGAATATATTTTCGAAGTATCAATAAGGAATTTTTTCTCAGAAAGAAATATTACGTACACAATAAGTCAGAAGGTCTTTCTAGTAGAAATAATTGAGTTGAATGGAAACTTAACATTAACCCTCTCAAATCAGTACAAACAAATCGTAAAAAAGGCATATTTTGTGCTCTTCAATGAGTACTATGATTTAGAGATCACTGGATTTACAGATGTAAATGGAGATATTTCTTTCTATAATATACCGTGGGGTAGTTATACTCTTAAAGTAAAATTTAATGATGACGATTTCTTTTTAGGCATAATTAAATTTCATGATTTTGTAGTTAGTTTTCCTCTTACGATTGAGACTCCAAACCCAATTATTGATATCGATGATTTTAATTGGAAGAATAGTGGAACTTTTTCTGTTATTCTATCTTCTGAATATATTTCTGGTTTCTTAGAAACATCACTCGTAATCATCATAACAACCTTAACAAGTCTAATTATTATTATTTCTATTTTGTCATTACTTAGTATAGCTTCAGTAATCTCTAATCCTATTGTATCAAATGAAAAAACCCTTAATACATTTAAATTGCTTGGAGCATCAAAACTTCAGGTTATTATTGGAGTTGTAGTTCATCTTACGTTAATGGGTCTTGTAGCTAGTCTTATAGGAAGCGTATTTGGAACGATTATTATGATCAATATTCCTATGCTAAAAAATGTGAGTGTAGGCGGTATCATAATTAACCCGAAAATTGACATCTTTCTGCTGCTGATAATTAGTCTATCAAATTTGGGGGTGATTATTACCAAATCAATGCAGAAAGTCAACCAATTGTACAACATAAGACGAATATCTTAGATATTATTCTGCTTCTGTATAAATTCGTGAATCCTAACGAAAAAAAGGGTTCATTTCTTGTTCAGAAAATCGGAGTTTCCTTAGCTAATCTACTATAACCTTGAAATAGTCCCATATAACTGTTGTTCCAACTACACCTTCGATATTAAACGAAATGTATCTTAAGAAGACGGTTTGATTCTCTGAATATTTGTATGTTTGAAATTCAGGGGTTGTTGCTATATGCCATTCTCCGAACACTGTTTCTCCTACTAAAGGTGAATAATCATCTATTAACTTATGAAAGGAAAATCCCCATTGCGCATTGGTTGTTGATCGAAGTCTTACCTCCAATGTGAAATTCTTTGTTGAATTTAGCCATAGGAAAAATGAAAATTTGGAGCGACGATACCCCAAGACATCCTCCTCATATGCGTCTGGCATTGATACTGTTTTAAAGTAGGAATTATTAACAACTGAAATATTGATGTAATGAGGAGAATACAGAGTTATTGAATTGATGTCACTCATATTATCTAGATGGTAATTTTGCTGAAATAGAGGGCCTGTTCCTACTAAAACATTCCTATTGATGTAGAGTTCCACGGAAGACCATGCATATGGATAAGAACACAGGAATAATATCAAGAATATTCTAACATACCTGCTATTAATTTGTTTAATGATATTCTTTGCAACAAGAGCTAGAGGGATCCAAGAAATTGGAAGCCAATATCTTAATCCTGTGGGTGAACCAGGGTTGTAATAGAGAAAAGCAAAAACAAAAAAATAAAGAACTAACCATACTATCATCGTATAAAATTTGAAAGATGGTAATCTTAATGATAGTAATTTGTGTGATACCATTTTAAACGTAGTTCTATCAAATTTAAGATTAACTTTGAATTCAGGAATTGCTCTGATTAGTGCTATAATACCTTTAACTAATTTTTTAGTCAAAATAGAGATAAAAACTATAATTACTATCAGAAGTGGGGGTAATATGCTTACTTTGATTAAACCTTTGATAAAATTCTGATTATACGTAGGATCTGTCCATTTCTGATTAATTGAGTCGAAAAGTTCACCCCAGTCGCTATTCAAAAATAGTGAATAGTATTCAGCAGGGAGGGAAGTCATATTCTTTGAAAATTCAGCAACAACTTGATCTATCACTAAAAAGAAAACCCAAATTGATCCAATCACAACGATAATGCGAATTTTTTTGGATCTAATCACCGCGAAATAGAGAAGAATGGCAAAGAAATACAGTTCTCTTGTAAGAATAGCGAAAAATAGGAAAGTAAAACTAAGAATTAAGTAAGAGAACCTTATTTGAAATGAAAACTCTTTTTTCGATAAATAAAGTTCAAGGAAAATGAGCATCAATAAGAAAAAGGTTAATCCCGGAACATCAGTCAGGATAGTAAACCAATAGTTGATAAAATTATAACTGAGTATTACCAATAGTGAAACTATATTCACTTCATCTTCAGAGAATTCGTATATTCGTAATAGAATTCGTATGAGATAAAGAGATGAAAGCGCAAAAAAGAGGTTGATGAAACAAGCTAAAAATGCTATATCAATAGGTATGATTATATGGACTATTGCAATAATCAATGGAAAAAGAATGCGGTTTTTCACGTAATAATTCGAAAAGAGATAATCTTGTGTTCCTGTTTTGATAAATTTTTCAATAGATAAAGCAAATATTTGGTATGAATCATTCGTATACCCAGTGATAAAAACAGTTTTGTAAATGCCAAAAGAAATTGATATGATTAAACTAAATATCAGAATAAGATCAATTTTACTCATAAATAAATCAAACAGGTAATTTGAAAACAGAGTAGATTTTTGTTTTAAAACAGAAATAACATCATTCAATGATTTGCTACTCTGGGATTCCATTTTCTAGCATTACCCTCTTAGTCTCATTGTATTAATCTTGAATTTATAAAAACTTCGGCAATAAACGTAATTTCTAGTTTTAAATTTTCATTTACTACCTTAAAAACCTAATGTTGGTCCTTCATATCATTTGTAGCTATCATTTTTTGGTAAAATTCTTAATCAATTTAATAATTTAGAAAAAAACTAAGAAATATATTTCAAAAGATAATTACTAGTCAATTTTGGTGCGTTTACTGCGGTTACTGTTCCTGAGCTCTCCTTAGAATGAATTTTTTCGTGTGTACAATTCATCGATTTAACCTATTATGTGATAAGTAATGAACCAAATCATATCAAGGTTTTTCATGCCATTATTCAGAGTTGGTTATGAAAAGGTATTTCAAGAAAAAATGGGTACAAAGACTGAAAAAGTCGTTGAAGATCTCATTTACGTCGGGTTTGGGATGATGATTGCTGCTTTATGTTCTTTTGGCTTTAATATTCTTGCTGGAAGGATATTAGGCCCTACAGTTTATGGACAATTTACACTTATTCAATCTATTTCCATTTTTGTTTCTATTCCAATGCAAATGGGATTTGCAACTGCCTTGATTAAATATAGTGCTGAAAAGGATGATATCGAACAGCAACGAATTATTATATCGACAATCTATATTTTGGTATTTATATTTACAAATCTCTCACTCCTTGTCTATTTTCTCTTTTCCTCTTATTTTGTTGAGACTCTCTCAGTTCCAAGAAAAATTTTCGAATTTTCAGTAATACTGGGTATATTGTACGTTTTTTATACGCTCACTACTAGTACTTTGAGAGGATTACACGAAATGAAGAAATATTCTCTTTTTAGACCAGTATATAACATTATTTCATTGGTAGTTTTTCTGATTTTTGTCTACCTATATCTAATTAGCTTAGAAACATTAGTTTTTTCAGTTTATCTTGCTTATGCTACAACAGGTGTCCTTATCATTGTTTTCGTCGCAAGAAAGTACTTGAGATTGCAATTCGATAAATCTTGGGCAATACGAATGGTCCGTTATAGTACATACGCCCTGATTGGCGGAGTAGCGGCGATATTCTTCACTAACATTGATAAAATCCTGATTGATAGGTTTATGACGTTAGCTGATGTAGGAATTTATGGGGCATACAATTGGGCGTTTATCACAGTTTCAGCTCTTATAAGTGGTGTTATTGTGACCGTTTTATTTCCATTTGCGTCAAAATATGAACATAAAGAGGTAATCTATCAACGATTGAACAGAATTGTGCCTATTGCAAGTATTTTGGGTTTTCCCTTCTTTATACTCTTCGGATATATCGTTTTATTTTTGTATGGTCGTGATTATCCTTTTGATCTGGGATTGGCGTTGTTATTTGGGTTAGCTGGGGAGATAATTATTATTGATGAACTTTATGTATGGTTGATGAATGCTGTAGGTAACAAAGGAGTCAGAGTATCTTCTTTTGCAGCTGTCATTTTAGCAGTTGTCAATTTAACATTGAATATCGCTTTGATTCCACTGATAGGTTTGAATGGTGCAGTAATCGCAAAAATTATCTCTTTCACTTTAGGTCTTGGAATTATACTATCAAGAAGGAAACACTATTATGTAGTACTGGGGGATTAATTGCTGTGTCTGATTTAGTTTTTAAGAATATAGAAGTGACATCACTCGAACCACGATCTAGTATATATTTGAACATGCTAAATATGAAACTTACCGATTCTGTTCTTGATCTTGGTTGTGGAGAAGGATTATTAGCGTACAAATTCAAACCATATTGCGCTAAAATTACTGGATTGGATCTTTCTAAAGATGCTTTAAAAATTGCCTCACAGATCAATCCTGAATGTGAGTTTTTATATGGAGATATCAGTAAAACCAATCTCCCAAGAAAATCATTTGACATTGTCTATTGTTTTGAAGTCCTTCAATATATCAAGCATAAAACACCCGTCTTCAATGAAATGTTGAAATTGGCCCGAAAATCAGTCATATTTTCTGTCCCTAATTATGATTGCCCTTGGGCTCAGTTAACTAAAGCCAGACAATCATTATTTGGTGTTCATGAATATCCAGATTCTCCAACTTCCCAATGGTTTAGACTAGATAGACCTTTTACTCTTTTGAATATCAAATACAGGCATCATTCTTTCGCTTCAAGAGTGCAAACAGGACTCTCTGGTTTACTGAAATATTATCTAAGAATACTCTTGCGATTTCGTCTCTTTATAATCGTTAAAATTGATCTTAAAGGGCCTGAATGAGCTAGTATTAATATCAAATAGTAGTACGTTTGAGTACTACACTGGAAGAATTGATTTTATCGTTTCAACAATTTGTCCTATGTTTTTTTCTGGAACGTCTAAAGGTAAAACACAACCAGGTGCAAAAATCAGGCCTCTACCATCAAATTTTGTGTATACGTCATTTATTGATTTATTTACCTCATCTTTTGATCCTGAACGAATTTCCCCCATTTCATTGAGCCCTCCAAGTAATCCTCCTTCAAAATCTTTTCGTGCTTCATTTAAAGAGGGATCAGTATGTTGATCATGCCAATTAATTGCTTGAATATTTTGAAATTCAGAAGCTAATCTGAAGTATGGTTTATCTCCATGTAAATGTAGGACTGTTATTGTTGATTTATGGTGAGTTGTTTCGATCAGATACTCTAAAGGTCCAACTTCAAAGCTTTTGATATCCTCTAGTTTAAGTTGAGAATTAAAGTGCTGTGTAGCAATAAAAAGTCCATCTGCTCCAGCATCAAGAGATGATACAGAAAATTCACGCATTAACTTAGTAAGCATCTTGATCTGACTTTCAATCAAATCAGGGTCTTGATGAAGATGTTCGAGTAATGATGGATCTAGTTTTGATGCCACCATAAAAGGAGAAAATATTGTCATGATTGTTGGAACTAAATTTTCAACCTCTCGATGTATCAACTCAACCGCTCGAATTTGAGCACCAAATTCACCATCATTTGGGTCAACTGGTTCAAGTGATTCCCAATCATTTAAAGTAATTATTGGTGGCCTTTCGCAGATACGTGATCCTGAGATAGGGCGGTAATCCCCAAGGATTCCACCAAAGTCTACGACACAATATGAACCGTGAGGGGAGATTTTCATGAAATCTGAATCATATTTCGTCTGAAACTCAAGTTGAGCTTTTGCTAATCCTTCTGGTGTTTTGTCAGCTTCAATAAAATGTTTCCAAAGGGCATATGGTACTTTTTCAGTCTTCTCTCGCTGAAATGTTGCCTTCAATAATGAAAATTTGTCAATTTCAACCATTATTTAATCATGAATAGAACTTCTTATCACATTGATTAACTTTCTGTTTAGATGGGCCTGTTAATTCTATGAAGAGAATTGGAAGTTCATATTGTTTTGTGTATATCTATAAACTAATATAAGATAATGATTGCAGAAGACTTGACCGAATCCATATTTAGGAGAAGATATAGTGGTACGTGGGGAAGTTAACCGTCAATCGTCATATTCCCAAGCAGATTATACTTATACTCTCTATCTTATCGGTACTCTGCGGAATATGGGAAGATATAAATTAGCTCGTGCTTTGAATATATCGAATGCTCAAGCACGTACCATTCTTAAGAGATTGGAAGCAGAAAAAATTCTAGAGAGAGAGAATCCTAGGCTAGGTCATTATCTTTCCCCAAAAGGAATCTCTCTATGGGACAAATTTAAACAATACCTTGAGATTCCAACATTAAGAATTCATTTAGGAAAGAAATATACTGTTGGAAATAAGGATGCAATAGCATGTATAGAAGCAACAGGAGTCGAAAATCTTAATACAGTGAGTTTACGTGATGAAGCTCTTTTGAATGGCGCCTTAGGCTGTACAGTTTTTCTTAAGAATGAATTCGGAGTCATTTTTCTTTTAAATGTTAATTACCCCCCTTTACCAGAAAAACCATTGATGGATCGTATATTAACACGTAAAATCAATCGAATTACTTCAACGATATCTTGGAAAAATACACTTGTAATTGTTGGTACAGCAGATAATGTTGCCAATGCGCAAATTGGAGCTATTTCTGCGGGTTTATTATTGGTTCCTGAAGAGTTACAATTGATTTTCAATAAATAGGGAAATTAAATCTTATTAATTCATCATTAAAGGAAATTTAATTCACAACTTAGAATTTCAGCTAAAAAATTCTGTTTTTCGATACATAAGTATAGGTCAGAGCGCCATATATTTATTAAATTTTGAGGATTATTTAAGAAATATATTCGTTTTCATTGGTGTTAATATGAAATACAGCCAAAAAATGCTATTTAAATTTTTATTCTTAGTTTTACTATTAAATTTCATACCAGTTCAAGGTAAAATTTCTCAAGAAGAATTAGTTTCGCGATGGGAAGTCGAAGAGTGGAATGAAGAAAATATTGTTTCATGGGAATACCCAACAACATATTTTTCCGCCACAATAGGATCTATAATTAATTATACAGTTGCCTCTTATGATCCAACAAATTTCACGCACCCAAGTTCGGGAGAAATTGAAATTGGTAATTTAACAACCCAAACTACAAATAACAAAACAGGTGAAGTACTTGCATTATCGATTTGGGGATGGTTTCCTGGATTAATCACATCTTCATCTGATTGGGAGCTTCAGAAGGAAACAGCTTTGAAGGCTGCTCAGGGCGAATGGACATTAGGTAGTTTTGATACTCTGGAATTCAACTTCAATTACTCAGGGATATCTCGTTCCGCAATAAAATTTAGTTATTTCCAGGATCCTAGTGTAGGAAATCAAAATACAACACTAATTTATGATAAAGAAACAGGGGTTCTTTTAGAAGGCTATTCGGAATTAACATTTCTTATACCTTATATCTTGAGGTTAAAATTGGTTTATTCTGATCTGATTTCTGAATTAGGTTCTACTACTACTACTACTATTTCTGAATCAGGTTCTACTACTACTACTATTTCTAAATCAGGTTCTACTACTACTACTATTTCTAAATCAGGTAGTAATTTAACTATTAATCCCTTTTGGGTAAGTCTATTAACGATTATTTCTATAAGCTTATTCTGGAGAGCGGTAAAAAAGAACTAAATAAAGCAGATATAAAATATTTGATTTGAGAAGTTATTCATGAATAATGAGAAAAGTGCATCTTCAAGGAAACAAGAAAACATACATGCTGAGGTCAAAGCTATTAAAGCTTTATCGGTAAGTGTTATTTTTTCAGCTGCAGCTGTTGCTAGCTCCTTGGTATTTATTTTCATCCCGAATCTTGAAACCTTATCTGTATTCTTCTTCTTAGTAGGATATCGATATGGTATTAAAACTGGAATAGCAACTGTTGTTACTTCTGTTACAATTTACGAAATGTTTGCTTCCCAATTCTATGGTACAGGAGGATTGATTCCTTTTTTGTTAAAATTTCCGCCATTTTTCTTATTTGTGATCTTTGGGGTGTATTTTAATGCTTTAAAGATCGAAGATAGATATACCCATGAAGACGTCGAAGAATCATTTATCGATAATAATAACAACAATTATTCCGCAGATATCCTCTATCAACCTTTTGATTTTCAAAAGAAGAACCATGTAATTCATTTCTCTCTGTATGAGCGATTCCTCCTCGCCCAGCTAGGTTTTGCATTAACGGTCATATTTGATTTAGTAACCACATTAGGAATGTTAGTTTTTGTTCCAACGTGGGAAGGACTACTTGTGAGTTTTATTACAGGATTTCCTTTTTTTACTTTTCATCAGTTGACTAATATAATCCTCTTCTCAACCATACCCTCCATTCTCGTCGCAATTAATAAAGCGGGGTCAACAATATGAGCTTTTCTAAAGAATTAGCTAGATATTGGATATTACAGGGGTTTATACTCTTGATTGTAGTTAGTTATATTCTTGGAATGGCTCTTGGGATGATGCTATTCATTAATAATTCTCAACCCAAGAGTGATAATGTAAACATTCTCTTGATAATTGAATCTTCTCACCCAAATTACACCTTTAATTATACTTATGAGTCAAGGATACCTGTTAACCGTACTTTGTTAAATCATCTAAATGAAACGATAGGTCGGGAAAATTGGGATGGACAAAATTTTGGAGTTGCTGGTTGGTTTATTAAACGTATATTTAATGCAACTGAAGAGGGTTCTTGGTATTGGGGTATTTATTATCGAACACCTGGTACGATATCGTGGTCTCCTACTCCTGTAGGGGTTTCTACATTTAAGTTGACACAAGATTATGAAATAAAGTTCATTTTTTCTAATTAGATTCAAGGTGATATATATAGAGAGGCAGGACTTGGTTCAAAAGATTGAATCTATTTCATTGGACAGATTGACGATTGCTTTCCCAAATTTACCCCCAGTAATCAAAAACCTTAATATCTCCTTTGAACGAGGCAAGACATATCTTATTACTGGAACTACGGCAAGTGGAAAGAGTACATTATTAAGATTCCTAAAGGGGATTATTCCATTATTCTATCCTGCTAAAATTTTAGGGAAAATCAAAGTTAATGAAAAAAAAGTCACAATTGAAGAATTTTGGGGTTATCGAACTGAAATTAGTTACTTATTTCAAGATCCAGGGTTACAAGTCATTGGTTCTAGTGTTGAAAAAGATATTGCGTTTAGTTTGGAGAATTTAGCTGTTTCAAGTAGGATTATGAAACAAAAAATACTGGAGATCAGTAAAAAACTGAATATAGCACATCTACTGTCTCGTTCTGTAACTGAACTATCAGGTGGAGAGTTAGCTCTTGTCGCTTTAGCTTCAATATTAGTACTCCAACCTCAAATTGTTATATTAGACGAATTCAGTGCCTATCTTGATAATCTCGCTCGGAAGAATGTAATCAATACGATAAAGCAAATTCAAGGTCCAGATAGGATTATTATAATAGTTTCACATCAAATACATGAGCTTATTCCACTTATTGATGAAATCATCGTGATGGATCAAGGCCAAGTTTTACTCCAAAAACCTGTAAAGAATTTTTATTCTACAAATTATCATAGAATTGAGAATAAAATACGAATTCCTGAATTCTACAGAGTTGGAATTAATTTATGTGAAAAATTTAATCTTCCCCTTCAATTTCAATCTCAAAATGAACTTTTAAAGCTCCTGAAGGTAATATAAAATGACAATTCTTAAATATTCAGATGTTTCATTTGCATATGCAGAATCAACCCCAATCTTGACAAATATTAATCTTGAATTTAATTCTCATGAGATAGTTGGTATAATAGGCCCGAATGGGGCGGGTAAATCCACATTATTAAAATTAGCAAATGGTTTGATAAAACCTCAATCAGGAGAAATATTAATTAATGATAAAAATATTCTCAAAAGGAGAACCAGCGATATTTCAAAGGATCTTGTAGTCACCTTTCAATTCAGTCGTCAGCAATTTTTTAGATCAACTGTTGAGAGTGAAATAGGTGTAACACTAGCTTTACATGTGAAAAACAAAAAAGAGCGAGTAATTCGATTAGAAAAGATACTTCAAAAGTTTGATCTTATATATCTGCGTCACCATCATCCATATGTCCTATCTGGTGGAGAACAACGTAGATTGGCGTTAGCTCTTGCATTTACTGGACCAACAGCTAGATTATATTTATTAGACGAACCAACTGCAAATATTGACCATCAAAGTCTTGTACTATTAAAATCAACTCTTAAAGAAATGAGTAAGCAAGGTAAAGGATTTATTATCGTATCGCATGACATTGAATTTCAATTAGATTTATGTGATCGAATAATTATCATTGATGAAACCTCGGTTCAATTTTCAGGAACCCCATTTAATTTGATAAGAACTAGTAGGAAAGAGAGATGGAATTTCTTTGAAATGCCACAAATTTATGAATTTATTCGCTCATTAGAAGAGAATAATCCATCGTCGGATCTCTTAGGACCGTATTTAACTCAAAACAATTATGAAAGTAAGGTTAAGCTGATATCTAATGTAATCGGAGGAGTAAAACATGTTGATTGATCCTCGTGTCTCATTATTCACACTATTGTCATTTTTTATTTTGATTCTTCTATCCCCCAATCTTATTTTTCAAAGCGTATTAGTTGTGTTATTTATCTTTTTGTACTCTTACTTAACTTCTATACGTCAAATGGCTAAGATTTGGATGTTAATTACTATTCCAACAGTTTTCATACTTATTCTAAATTGGTATTTTGTATCTCAAGATATTGATCATTTGCTACTGATGGTAATACGGTTTTGGGGAATGACCTGGCTATTTAATTGGTTTTTGAAGCAAGTTGAACCAGATGATTTAGCCAAAGCGCTATGGGCATTACGTGTCCCATACAATTTTGCTTGGCAGATTAGTTTAGCCTACCGCTTCATTCCGATGTTCCAAGAAGAAAGTCAGAATATTTATAACATACAAATCTCACGGGGAATACCCTTAGATGGAAATATCATTATTAAACTGAAATACTTACCTAGCATGAGTGTTCCATTATTAGTTATGACCCAAGATAAAGCAAATCTCTTTGCTGAAGCTCTTTTTGCCCGTAATTGGAATACAAAATCAACTAAAACAATTTTAAACCCACTAAAAATGAAATTATATGATTGGATATTACTTGGAATTATAGGATGTCTCGAAATATTACTTTTTTTGATATAAAAATCTTTATTCATTTATAGTGTTAAGAAACTTTCAATAAATATAAACAAAAAATGGTGAATTATTAAAGATTAGAAAAATAAATGAGTTCAACACAAAAATCAAGTCGAAATTCATATTTAGAATTGTATGAGTCTATACTCTTGGGAGTATAATCTATGAAATTTAAAAACATATTTTTTTTTATGTTGTTTATTGGAATAATGGTACCATCTAGTCTTGGTAAATCAGGAATCTCATCTAGAACAAATGTTTCAAACCAGATATCTTATTTTATTGGTGATGTTGGTTTTGGAACATTAAGTGCAGAATATTTAGAATTTGTATCTAATGAAACCATAATACAGCATTACGATGCTACACGAGCAATGAACGGATTAAATCTTTTTGCTCTAAAAGATACTGGTGAAATTTTCATTACAGATATGAATGGTACCATTCTTGCTTCTCGTTATGCGAATAATAATGACGCTGCCCCTGAATTTATAAACTCTACTACAGTATTCTACTCGTCTAAAACTGGTCCTGTACAAGTTTTGTGGAACTTAAAAACAAATAAAACTGAAACATTTAATATTTCAGCAGGACACCACGACAGCGAGTATAATCCTAAAACTGGAACTTTTTTGGTCTTTGGTAGCGGAAGGCATGGTACACTACCAGAGGGGTATGGAGACTTAGCTGGAATCCCTATAAGCTATGATGACATCTATGAATATGATAAAGAAGGTAATGTTGTGTGGTATTGGAATGGTAGTACTCACATTCCATTTGAAAGTTCTATGTACCTTAACGAAACTGGTCGTGGAGCAACTAGTGCAGATTGGATGCATGGTAATGTTCTCTTTTGGGACATTGAAGAGGATGCTATTTACTATAACCCACGAAACTTAGATACTCTTTATAAAATCAATAAAACAACAGGTGACATTGTTTGGTCCGTTGGAAAATACGGTAACTTCACTTTATATGACAAGTATGGAAACCAAAAAGAAAGTTTATGGTATCACTCCCATTCTGCAGAAATTATTGGTCCAAACCGCTTCATGATGTTCGACAATGATTTATGGAATACTACGCGTAATGCAACAGCTCCTACAACTGAATTCTCACGAATTGTTGAGTTTGTAATAAATGAATCAGATATGACAGCACGTGAAGTCTTTACATGGGTAGGGTCTGAAGAGTATACATGTAATAGGTTTGGTGATGCTGATCGCTTACCCAATGGTAATTACATAGGTTGTTTTGGTACATTCCCTGAGCACCCTGCATACACAACTGAAGTCACTCCAAATGGTGACATCGTCTGGGAGTTTGCATTCAACGCTTCCAGCTTGTACCGATTTGAACGTTTCTTAGAAACGCCATTGATTAACTTAGTTAGTAGTCAACTCACCATCAAGGAAGGAGATCCTATTCCTTCCATCAAATTGAGCGTTTGGGATAATTTCAAGTCTCGGATCTATACGAATGGATCTCTTTCAATCTACGATGACGAAGATAATCTCCTCTTGGAAAAAAACTTTCAATTCAAGCCTCATTGGCAAGAAACAGAGGTAAATTTTTCGATTTCAGAGTTGACTGCAGGTACACATGATTTAGATATTGTTATTGAGAATTCTGCTGGTCTTTCTGCAACTCAAAGCTTTACCTTGACAATTCAAGAGGAAGCAACTACAGAACCATCCACTAGTACTTCAACTACAACCTCTGGTACAAGTGGATTTGAATTCTTCAGTGTTTTTTTTGGTGTCATTGGTCTTGTTTTAGTATCTCAGCATCGTAAACGAAAATAGATGAAATACGCATATTATCTTCATCCTTACCACTTTTTTTTGCTTTTTACAACGTGTGACTTCTCTCTCGATAACTTATTCGGATCGAGTTTTCTTCTCTTGGGCAGTGAGAAGATTTGTAAAATGCAATGTCGTTTTTGAAAGGAATTAAGGCTCACTGAAGGGTTATTGTAGAACTAAATCTACTGAATATAGGAGGGAAACTCATCTTCCTTTTAATTCTTATACAATTTTGGTTTGAGGAAATTTTTTTATTGAAATTTTGACTGCTGAGACTATATTCTCTTATTATGTGATAAACATCAAGTTTTTTAGTAAATGATATTAATATTCGTTTATTCGTTTTAAACAGATTATAGAATTTATCTGAAAATTTTCAGAGATGTAATAAAGTTCACAATAGTCGATCCTATGATTACTAAAATTAACCAATAATTCAGTAAACCATATAATAGATAGCTCAAGATCAATAGGTATAGGTTTTGTAATTGGGGGTACTCTCGAATTAACCAATACGTTAATAGTGATAGAATTACTATTATTAAAAAAGTAAAACTTGTTTCTGGAAGTACACTTATCAAAAGAGAGAATAAAAACAAAATAATTAAAATCATTTCCGATCTTAGCAGTATCTATATCGGTCTCTGAAAAGAGGGAAATTGTTTCAGATAATTACCTGATTAAAATCAAATTAAAGGAGAGTAAATGAGTATTCTCACTTTCTAATCCACTAAGAAACTCTATTTTTTATAAAATGATTATTAAATTGATTTAAACTAGGCATAAGATGCAAGATTACTATAGTAAAGTATAGTCATTAAGGTTTAATATATCAAAATTAGTATTTGATCCGAAATAATAAGAACACTAATCTAATTTCCACCAAGATAAGCCAAAATAAAATAGGCTCGAATTTAATTTATTATCTTATAATCAATAGGAATAATATCCTTTATTTCGTAGAATACAATATCGGAATATTTTTAGTATGATCATAATGGATATATATGAAAATGAAACTGAACTTAATCTCACAAAATTCTATCCTTCATAAAAAATATCTATTTTTTCTATTGTTTCAATTATTAGTAAATGGATCCTTATTATCCTTATTTTATATTACACCAACATCGGAAATTTATTTACCTGCTTCGGTGATTTATAAAGGGGGTGAGGGATCACCTATGCTACAAGCATATGCTGAGTATCCTCCCTTTGACCCCATAAAGAAAATATCCGAATCAGAGGATGTAATGGCTATAAATCCTTTTACAAACATTACTAAATCTGGAGAGTATTTTGATGGTAATAATTTATTCATTCTTCAACAAAACAACGTTTCTAGGATTTCAAAAAATCGAAACCAGACTTTATTTATTACAGATATGTCTGGGGAAATAATAAAGAGAAAATCTTCTTTTAATTCACAATTAAAAATCATTAATTCTACAACTTTGCTACTAGGAAGCACTGGTGGAGCGACCTTATGGAACATTTATGAAGACAATACCGAAAGCTTAGGTTTCGATGGTCATCATGAGTTTGAATATAATCCAATCAATGAAACATTTTTTACTCTTCACCAATATAATGTTGAGATTGATGATCAAGAGTATCTATTTGATAAAATAATGGAATTCAATGCCACTGGGGATCAGATTTGGTCATTGGACACTCGTTCCTTCATATCATATACTCAATGGTGTCCTTTCAATGATTATGAGCTCGGTGTTCCAGATATTACACATTCAAATTCATTATTTTTTGATGCAGAGGAAAATGCTATTTATTTTCATGCAAGAAATGTCAATACATTTTATAAAATTGATCATAGCACTGGAGAAGTAATTTGGGGATTAGGAGAGTACGGAAACTTCACACTTTTTGACCGTAAAGGTACTCAAAAAGAGAATTTATTTTATCATGCTCATGCTGTCGAAAAAATTGATGAATACACATTTATCTTATTTGATAATGATTTTCATAATCAGACAAATAGTAATAATAAAAAATCAAGGATACTGGAGATTACCATCAATGAAACGTATATGTATGCAAATGAATCTTGGTCGTGGATAGCTCCATCTGATTACTATAGCTTTTATTGGGGAGACGCTGATAGATTACCTAATGGGAATCGTCTAGCCACATTTGGGACTTTTAATCATCCTAATACTAATTTAGGAGCTAGAGTAGTTGAAGTTAATAATGTTGGTAAAATTGTTTGGGAGATGAATTTCCCTCCATTGGAAGACAGTTATTTTGGTGTTTATAGATGTGAGCGTCTTCGTTTTAATCCTATTCTTGACTCTCCCCTGGATTTTAAAACATTTCCTCATATTGATTCAAATGTTTCTTGGCAAGCATGGTTTAATCACAGATCTAATATACAAAATAAAGGTTTTTATACTCTATATTTAGATGGATTACCTTTAGACACCGGTTCATTCAAGTATGATAAATTTTGGAGACCAGTAACATTAGAATTTAACTTAGGAAAACTAGATATAGGTGATTACAATTGTACATTAACAATAGAAGATGATGCCGGTCATATTACAACTGATAGTATAAATGTATCATCTAATGTAGTTCATAGAAACCTGAATGAGAATTATTTAGTCATAGAAAAAGGTAATAAAAATTCTGTTATCCAATGGTATAGTTTTCAAAATCATTCAATGTTATGCAATATAACAATAAATGATTCTATTTTGGCTTCTTTTGCATGGAATAACTCTATAAGCTTAGATCTAAATTCACAGAACACAGGAAATTACAATATATCCATACAACTTTTTAATGATACTATAACTTATTTTAGAGATTCAATTATCACAGAGATATATCCATCACTTCCACCAGTTATCATCTCATCTCCGATAGATCAATCAGCTTATTTGAATGATGCTATATCATTAGAATGGGAAATATTTGATGTTTCTCCTTCCTCGTATGATATTTTTATTAATAACACTTTAATATTATCTGAAGCATTTGAAAAGCAGGATTTTAACCTTATCTGGAATGTACCGATTCTTAATGAAGGTAATTATAACATATCTCTTCGTGTACATGATTTAAATGGCAATCAAATATCAAATTCTTTGTGGTTAACTATCATTCCCAAAGTTTTTCCAGTAATAACCTCGGTTCCTCAGAAAACAGTTTTTCAGTGGGGTTGTGAAAATATCACATTAGTATGGGAAGTACAAAGCACTAATGATTGGAAACTCTGGATAAATGAATCTTTGATGTATCAAGGTGAAGTTGAAAACAGTACTATTGACATTCAGGTAGAGAGATTATATCCAGGGAGATATAATTTAACACTTCAATTGACTAATAATAATGGATTCTCTATTTCTGATACTTTCTGGCTTCAACTTGAGTTAAAGCTTGGTGATGCGTATGCAAATTTAGTTGTAACAACAGCTTCACTTTGGTACTTATCTGGGAATAATGCTCTTGGGCCACCAGACGGGGGATTTGCCATAATATTCCCAGATTATAGTAATGGGTATCTCACTCTTGATATGGGCGAAGGAGAGGAAATTATTGATGGTAATGGCAGTGACTTTACCATTATTGCTGAGGGTGGTGAATATTCTGTTTGGATTGGAAATAATCTTGAGTCTTCATTCATAAAGATAGGTAATGGAATTGGAAATCAGAGTTTCGATCTTGCTGCGGTGAATAATACTAATATCAGATATTTACGAATAGAATATCAATCAGATGTCGATGTGGCACTCGATGCTATTGTTGCAGAAAATTATAACAAATTGTTAGAAGACTATGACAAACCATACTTTTCAGATGTAAACGATTTCTGGGTTTGGGAAGGTCAAAATGCAATTTCTTTAATATGGTTTGCTTCTGATCTGACGCCTTGGAATTATTCAATCATGATCGATGGGATTATCGTTGAATCAGGATCCTGGGATGGTTCTAATATTCATTTTATGTTTGATTCAACTTCTTCAGGTACCTATAAAATAATATTGATTCTATATGATGTATTCGGAAACTTTAATTCTGATTCAGTAAATATTGAAGTTCGATCTCTTGAAATGAGCTCGGAAAGTTCATCATTAACGACAAGTAAAAAAACCTCTTTTCCTATAATTATACTTGTAATGGTGTTCGGATTATTAATTATAACAAAAAAAAAGAAAATTTAGTTTGATTAAACAGGAATCCATCTTAAATAATGAGGTTTAATATTTGGCACGAACAACGTTTTTCAGGTTAATTAATCTTGAAAAAGGCCGAAAAAAAAACTCAAAGCTAATTTTCCTTGTAGAATCAATTAGGAACCATTGGGTAATTTTCCTTGTTGTTTTTCTTTGGTTATTATCATTAATCTTCAGAATCATTTTTGCTTTGACTACCTATGGATTTATTTTTTCTGATGAAATTATTCAAAGCAAAGAAATGGCTCATAAATGGCTTTATGGTTTTGGATATGTTCCATGGGAATTTCAAATACCTTCAGATACTCAAAAAGAAGGAGCAGCTAGAAGTCCTCTTCATGGTCTATTTTACGCTCTCTTTTTCATATTAGGGGATTTTTTGAACCTTCCTTGGTCTTCAACTGTCATTCTAATTACAATTATTGACGCAATTGTTTCATCATTTATGGTTCCTTTAATTTATCTCGTCTCTTGTCAAATAGTAAAAAAATCACAAGAAATTGCTATTTTCGCAACCTTAATGACTGTTACTTGGTTTTGGATGATTTATATTGGAGCTCATTCTTTCTCTAATGTTTATTATGCTCCATTGATTTACTTGGCTCTCTGGTTAATACTGAGATCATCCTATAGGAAACCACGTAACACAGAATCAGAAAAATTAATAGATTTTAACAAAAAAACTGAATCTTATCCTAGTTATAAAATGAAATCTATTCAGTACTGGATAGCGGGAATTTCATTAGGACTAGCATTCTGTCTTCGTGTAGATTCATTGGTTTATTTTATTTTATTCATTATAATTTATTATCGGATTGATTTAAAGCAATTGAAAATCGAATTAACCCTGATATGGTTTTTTCTATTCGGTTTTTTTGTTACTGGTATTCTTGTTGTTGGAATCCTTGATTTGTGGATTTTTGGTGTATTTTGGATAAGTCCGTGGAATAATTTCGTTTTTAATATAATTCAAGATAAAGCTAGAATATTTGTAAATCGTCCTTTTTTTTGGTATTTTGACGTTCTCCTTGGAAAAAACTCTCCATTCCTCCCTTTTATCTACCTATTACTGATATTGCTACTCATCCAAGTATGTATTGTAGGATATTTATCCTATATTAATAAAAGAGCAAAGTTTTTTTTAGTAAATGAAAATATTGAACCATTAATTGAATCATATTCTTCTCTCCCTCCCTATTGGATAAAACTACCCTCAGTTCTAGATCAAACACGTGTATTTTTAGTTGCATTAAGTCTTTTATTCTTTTTCTCTATTACTCCTAACAAACAATTACGATTTATTTATCCTTGGCTTCCCTTTTTTTTTATAATCCTTTCACTAAGCATTATTCTTCTCAATAATTTTTTACAATTGTTGTTGTCTCTAATCCCCGATAAAATTCATTCCATACGATTAAATAAGCATACAATGAGAAATTTTGGGTTGTTTTTAATTTTGATATGTTCTGGGTCGTGGTTCACAGCTTTTCAATATCAAAGCGTTCAAATCCAAAGTAAAACTCCTATCAACGCGTGGGGTGATGTTATGATGGCGATGGTATGGATAGGCGAGCAAGATGACAGCAAGGGACTCTTAGTTTTTGGGGCAATTCATTTTGGATTTTTTCACCTTCATAAAGACATCCCAGTCTTATATTATTATTTTCTAGAGAATTCCGCTGATTACATTCAAAATGGAATAAAAGCTCTTTCTGAACTTGATAAAAGCACATATAACTATGCGATCGTACCGAAGTACTCTTTCGACCAAGAACCAGAATTCGGTGATACACCTACCTCCATATACAACTTTTATCCTTTTTTAGATGATAGCTTAGTATTAGCAGGTTATAAAATCATTCACTACACCCAAGTAGGTGATAATGTTTGTGAAATATGGAAATTTGGGTGAGAGTCTTTATTAATAACGATAAGATTCATATTTCACCTTACTTGGTGGAATCATCTTATTTCTTATTGTTTTTGTATAATACAAATATTATATACGATATTATTCATGATTCTGGTTTAGTAGAAATAAGAATAGTTGGAGGTGATCAGTTAGAAAAAGTTTAGATTTGAATTAAATGGAAAGCCATAAAAAGAATGATTATTTTTTGTATATAAATTGTATTCTTCTTCTTCCCTCACATTTGGTTGTGTTACCTATGATAAAGAAAATAATTTCGGGAATAATGTTAATCATCCTAATGGCTATTTGTATTGAGATTGCATCAATACCATTATATCTCGATCCAACTGATAATTCTATTAGCGGGGTGTTTGCTACAAGTACTACCACACCTGTTTCAAGTACTACCACACCTGTTTCAAGTACTACCACACCTGTTTCAAGTACTACCACACC